>Ga0247608_10000335_pt1 | contig 80137 bp, 73 predicted proteins | sample 176DNAGHGlowgp2_FD_193490 | JGI IMG/M metagenome (GOLD analysis project Ga0247608, IMG submission 193490) | Sheep rumen microbial communities from Palmerston North, Manawatu-Wanganui, New Zealand - 1766 DNA GHGlow gp2 | ecosystem: Host-associated > Mammals > Digestive system > Stomach > Rumen ... | reverse complement strand
CTCGGCCGTATGTACACCATGTGCGGCAAGAAGAGCACCGAGGTCACCGAGGCCTGCTGCGGCGACATCGTGGCCATCGGCAAGATGGACTGGAAGACCGGCGACACCGTCACCGATTCCAAGGACGATATCGAGCTGCCCGCCATCGAGATCCCCGAGCCCTGCTACTCCATGTGCATCGCCCCCAAGACCAAGGGTCAGGACGACAAGGTCGCAGGCGGCCTGAACAAGCTGGGCGAGGAAGACATCTCCTTCACCCTCGTCAACAACGCCGAGACCCACCAGATGGTCATTTCCGGCGCCGGCGATATCCAGATCGGCGTCCTCTGCTCCAAGCTCAAGAACCTCTACAATGTCGACACCGAGCTCAAGCCCGCTCGCGTTGCCTACCGCGAGAAGATCAAGGGCAAGGTCGAGGCTCACGGCCGCCACAAGAAGCAGTCCGGCGGTTCCGGCCAGTTCGGTGACGTGTGGATCCGCTTCGAGCCGCAGGACGAGCAGGACGACATGATCTTTGCCGAGGAAGTCTTCGGCGGCTCCGTCCCCAAGAACTTCTTCCCCTCCGTCGAAAAGGGTCTGCGCAACGCCGTGCAGAAGGGCGTGCTCGCCGGTTACCCGCTGGTCGGCCTGAAGGCCACGCTGTACGACGGCTCCTACCACCCCGTCGACTCCAACGATATGGCCTTCCAGACCGCTGCCCGTCTGGCCTACCAGGACGGCATCCCCAAGGCCAAGCCCACCATCCTCGAGCCCATCGGCCAGCTCTTCGTCACCGTACCCGATGAGTTCCAGGGCGCCATCATCGGCGACATCAACTCCAAACGCCGCGGCACCATGATGGGCTCCATGCCCGCCGAGGACGGCATGACCACCATCGAGGCCGAGGTTCCCCTGGCCGAAATGAGCTCCTACACCATCGACCTGCGCTCCATGACCCAGGGCGCCGGCTCCTTCACCTGCAAGTTCGTGCGTTACGAGGAAGCCCCCGGCAACGTGCAGCAGAAGGTCATCGAAGAGGCCAAGGCTCTGGCCGAGCAGGAGTAATCCGATTCCAAACCTTCCATATGGGCGGCCTGACGGTCGCCCATATTTTTAGAATGAGGGACTGCAATGAAAGACAGACTTTCCAACCTGAAAAACCTGCTCTGGGCGGCGGCGATCCTGCTGTGCCTGCTGGCCATGCTGGTGGGGCTCATCTTCTCCATGTCGCAGAAAAGCCACGGGGAGCGCGCTGACGGCACCATCACCCTCGGGCAGATTGAGCGCGTCAAGAAGGCCAAGGTCAGCGACGTGGTCGGCCTTGAGGGCGCCGTCAAAACGCTGATCCCCGTGCCCGAGACCCCGAAGGGCAATCTGGAGAGCGTCTTTGACATGACCTTCCTGTGCGACAAGACCATCATGGGCATCAAGACCTATGCTTCCAACTACGGCGACGGCATCATCCCCTCGATCTGGACGGACGACGGCTCGGGTCTCGGCGCGAAAAATGCCGCCGAAAACAAAATTGTGTTTGTTGACGGTTCGCTCATCACCCCCTCCAACGCCGCCATGGTCACACGGCCGAAGACGGTCGTCATCTATCTCGGCGGCGACGGCCTTGCCGGCATCACCCAGCAGGAATTCATCGAAGGCTACACGGGTCTTATCAACAGCATCCGCAGCGCAAGCCCCTCCACCAACATTATAGCATGCTCCATCGGCTCCATCAGCTCCAACTACCAGGGCAGCGACGGTCTCACCCCGCAGCTTATCTGGTACGCTAACCAATGGATCCGGCAGATCTGCGTCGATACCGGCGTTTATTATGCAGATCTGGCCTCCTTCCTCAACGATGAGAGCGGTTATCTGTCCGATTCCTATCTGATGCCGGACGGGCGCAGCATTGCCGCGCTGGGCATCCAGCTCATCGTCGATTACTTCCGGGCACACTATCTCTGATACTTCCAGAATTTTGTGCAAAATCTTCATCTCCGGAAAGCACTTTTGTGCTTTGCATAGTTAAATTCATGAATCTGTCCCACCCGTCTTGACAAGCGGATGGGACAGAATTATAATGCAGGCAATCAAAGGAAAGGAGTCCGGGTCACGATGCGTTTTATCACCGGCAACAACAGCATGATGATGGAAATGTACATGTGCGGCATGTGCAAGATGATGTACGCCCAAAAATGTGACTCGCCATGTGTGCTTTCCGTTTGATCGATTCGGTCATTCCATCAGGCCCGGAAAACCATGGGAGTTTTCCGGGCCTGATTTATTACATGGCCATTTGTATTTCTGAAAGGAAATCGGCGCATGATTGAATTGAAAAATCTGTGCAAAACCTACCCCTCCGCCGCCGGCGACGTGGAGGCCCTGCGGGACATCAACCTCACCATTGAGGACGGCGAGATTTTCGGCATCATCGGCCTGTCCGGCGCGGGCAAGAGCACGCTGGTAAGGTGCATCAACCTTCTCGAGCGGCCCACCTCCGGCAGCGTCATCATTGACGGGCAGGACATCACCACTCTCCCCCGCCCCGAGCTTCTGAAAATGCGGCGCAGCATTTCGATGATCTTCCAGGGCTTCAACCTGCTTGAGCAGAGAAGCGTGCTGCGGAACGTCACCTTCCCTCTGGAGATTGCGGGCGTCAAGCGGCAGGAAGCCAAGGCGAAGGCGCTGGAGCTTTTGAAAGTCGTTGGCCTGGAGGAAAAGGCGGATGTTTACCCCTCCCAGCTCTCCGGCGGACAGAAGCAGCGCGTGGCCATTGCCCGCGCCCTGGCCTCCGATCCGCGCTACCTTCTGTGCGACGAGGCTACCTCGGCCCTCGACCCGAACACCACGCGCTCGATCCTGGAACTGCTCAGGAGCATCAACAAGACCCTCAAGGTCACCATCATCGTCATCACGCATGAGATGAAGGTCATCGATCAGATCTGTGATCGCGTCGCCGTGATCGACCACAGCCAGATCGCCGAGTCCGGCAAAGTCAGCGAGGTGTTCACCAACCCCCAGTCCCAGATCGCCCGGGAGCTTATTCTCCCCCAGGACCGCACCGCCATCGAGACCAGCGGCGGCAAAAAGATCCGCATCATCTTCGACGGCATGCAGTCCAACGAACCTGTCATCTCCAACATGACGCTCGACTGCCAGGTGCCGGTCAACATCATGTTCGCCGACACCAAGGACTTTGACGGCATCGTCTACGGCCACATGATCATCGAGCTGCCTACCGATCCGCACCAGGCCGAGAAGGTCATCACCTGGCTCAAAAACAGTCCCGTCAAATGGAAGGAGGAACGCTGATGCTCTCCGAAACCTTTTACAAACTCTGGAACGCGGGCATCCTCCAGCGCGGCATCTGGGAGACGATCTATATGACCGCCATCTCCACCGCCATCTCCTATGTGATCGGCCTGCCGCTGGGCGTGGTGCTCAACATTACCGACCGCGAGGGAATCTATCCCGTCCGCTGGCTCAACCGCCTGCTTGGCGTAATCGTCAACTTCTTCCGCTCCATCCCCTTCATCATCCTCATGGTCGCCATGCTGCCGGTGGCAAACTTCATCGTCGGCACCTCCCTCGGCAACAAGGCGATGATCGTGATGCTGGTGATCGCCGCCTCCCCCTACATTGCGCGTATGGTGGAGTCCTCCCTCAAGGAGGTCAGCTTCGGGGTCATCGAGGCCGCCCAGTCCATGGGCGCCAACAACTTCCAGATCGTGACGAAGGTATTGCTGCCGGAGGCCAAACCCTCCCTTATCATGGGGGCGGTCATCTCGATGGTCACCATCCTCGGCTACTCGGCCATGTCCGCCACCATCGGCGGCACCGGTCTCGGCCAGATCGCCATCAGTTACGGCCACCAGCGCTTCAATCCCGACATCAAGTGGATCTGTGTTTTTCTGACTGTAATAATCGTTCAGATTATTCAGGAGGTGGGGACTGCCGTCGCGCACCGCACCGATAAACGTATCTCTAAGTAAAACCATCACAAGTAAAGGAGAACATGAAAATGAAAAAAAATCTTGCTCTGATTCTCGTCGCCGCTCTTCTCGCGCTTTCTCTGAGCGCCTGCGGCTCCTCCGCTCCCGCCGCCACTGCGACTCCCGCGCCCACTGAGGCCCCCGCCGCCACCGAGGCCCCCGCTGCTGCCGAGCCCGTCACCCTGAAGGTCGGTGCCAGCTCCACCCCCCACGGCGAGCTGCTTGAGATCGTCAAGCCCGCTCTCGCTGAGAAGGGCATCAACCTCGACATCGTGATCTATGACGATTACGTGCTGCCCAACACCGCCCTGCAGGACGGCACGCTGGACGCCAACTACTTCCAGCACGCCCCCTATATGAACAGCTTCAACGCCTCCAACGGCACCGATCTCGTCTCCGCCGGCCTTGTGCACTACGAGCCCATGGGCATCTACAGCAAGACTCTCGACAAGCTCGAGAATCTGGCCGAAGGCGCCACCATCCTGGTTCCCGACGACGAGTCCAACCAGACCCGCGCCCTGCTCCTCCTTCAGCAGGAGGGCCTGATCGTCCTGCCCGAGGGTGCCTCCGTTGACACCGCCCCCTCCGTGCTCGACATTGTGGACGCCAAGGGCTACAACATCCAGGCTGCCCAGGCTGACGCCGTCCCCTCCCTGCTGGTCAACAGCGCCGAGGGCACCATCGCCGTCATCAACTACAACTACGCCCTGAACGCCGGCTTCAAGACCACCGACGCTCTGGCCATTGAGGACGCCTCCGGCAACGCCGCCCAGACCTATGCAAACCTCGTGGCTGTTCGCCGCGGCGATGAGAATCGTCCCGAGATCCAGGCCCTGGTTGCCGCGCTTCAGGACGGCGCCGTTGAAATCTTCAACGAGCAGACCGGTGCCGGCATCGTCGCCATCAAGTAAATCCGCTTGATCTTAAGAAATCTTTAGGAACAAAGCCCCCTTTTGTCACAGTAATGTTACAAAAGGGGGCTTCCCTTTTCATGAAATATGCTGTATAATAGGTTACATAATATGGGGCTTAATTGTATTTCAAGATTCCATCAGCCCCGCCAGTAAAGGAAGGCGAATGTCTTGGACGAAAACAAAAGCCGCAGGGCAAGACAAAAAAAACGCAGCACCGTCAAGTTGATTCTGATTGTGCTCTGTATTATTCTGCTGTGTGTATTCCTCTACAGCGGTTATAAGATCATTTCCACCATCATCGGCTACAAGCAGGCAGAGAAAGCCTATAACGAGATAGCCAACAACTTCGTGACGGTAGCCTCTTCCACTCCCATGCCCGCAGCCCCCGTCGAGAGTGCTCAGCCTCAGGGTGACGGCATTGATCCCGAGGTCAGCCCCCTCAACATCGACTTTAACGGTCTGCGCGCGCAGAATCCGGATCTCGTATCATGGATCTATGGTCCCAACTCTGTGATCAACTACCCGATCGCTTATACGGAAGATAACTTCTACTATCTCGACCACATGTATAACGGGGAGATGAACTCCAACGGCACCATTTTTATTGACTGCCGCAACGCCTCGGACTTCTCGGACCAGAACACCTGCATCTACGGCCACAACATGAACGACGGCTCCATGTTCGCAAGCCTGCGCAACTATCGTGATGAGAGCTACTATCCCGAGCATAAGGTTCTCTACTTGAGCACGCCGAACTTTAATTATCGTATTGACGTGATCGGGGGCTTCATCACCGAACCCACCTCCTTCGCCTACGCGCCGAACTTCGACACGCCCGAGCAGTTTATGGGTCACATCCAGCTTGTCCGCGATCTGTCCACCTTCAAGGCTGATGATATTGAGGTCAGCGAGACCGACCACATCGTTACCCTCTCCACCTGCACCTATGAACGTGACGACGGCCGCTATGTCATTGTCGGCAAGCTCACAAGAATACACTGATGAAAACGATCCCGCTGCAAATGCAGCGGGATCGTTTTGTCTTTTCAGCGCCTGTCGGTTTGCATTTTGGAAAAACAAGTAATACACAGACGGCTGACCGAACGGCTGACCGGACACTTTTAAATAGACAAACGGTGAAAACCGATGTATAATAACTCGTTAGACAACAGCCGGAATGCAAAACAGGCATCTGCGGGCATATGTACCGAGAGAAAGGAATCGCAAGCGAATGGATCCAAACACCAAAACCTATACCGGTAAAACCACAAGCCCCACATCTGACGTACAAATGGCGCGGATCTGCCGTGATGTGATCAGGACGCATTTCGAAGAGTGCTGTATCCTTGATATGTCCACCGGGCATATGACTGCGCTCGGGCAGGACAATGCGGCCCATGGCCCATTTTTGAGCCTTTGCGCAGCAGATTACGATGCCGGGATACGGAGCCTTATGGAGAGCCGCGACAGCAGTGACCGGGAAGTTCTTTCTGCTCTGCTGCTGAAGAATCTCCTGCCGCATCTGCGGGCGCATGAGAAACTTGAGATCCGCTGCAGAGTTCCTGATCAGGAAGGCTGCGCCCGCTGGAAGCGCGTGGAATGTTCCTTCCTCGACGAAAAGAGAGAGCAGATCCTCTTTCTCTCTGCCGATGTTCAGGCGCAGGAGGATGTGCGGCAGCAGCTCCTGGACGCCGTGGAGGATGCGCAGGCGGCGAGTAAAGCCAAGAGCGCCTTCCTTGCCAACATGAGCCATGAGATCCGCACGCCGATGAATGCCATTGTCGGCATCAGCGAGGTCCTGCTGCGCAAGGAGCTGCCGCAGGATGTGCTGGAATCCCTGAGCACGATCCAGAATTCCGGCAGCAGTCTTCTCGGCATCATCAACGACATCCTGGACTTTTCCAAAATTGAAACCGGCAAATTTGAAATCACCGATGTGGAGTATATGCTTCCCTCCCTGCTGATGGATATCAGCAACGTGATTTCCGTGAGGCTGGCGAGCAAGCCGGTCTATTTCATGATGGATATCGACCCCGCCCTGCCGAACCACTTTATCGGCGACGATATCCGCCTTAAACAGATCCTGATGAATCTGCTGGGCAATGCCGTGAAATTTACCCACGAGGGCTATATTTCCCTGAAGGTTCGCGGCGAGTATCTGGACAAGGAGCAGTTTGAGCTTCGCTTTGACGTGCAGGACAGCGGCATCGGCATCCGGGAAGAGGATATCGGCAAGCTGTTTGCCACCTTCAGCCAGGTGGATACCCGGAAAAACCGCACTACCACGGGCTCCGGCCTGGGCCTGGTCATCAGCAGGAATCTGGCCCGCCTCATGGGCGGCGACCTCACCGTCAGCAGCGAGTACGGACACGGAAGCACGTTCTCCGTACATGTCAGACAGCGCGTTCCACGCTATGCCCCGCTGGGTGAGGTAAAGGATAAAAAGGACATCCGGCTGCTGATCGTCGAGCAGAACGAAAGCCTGATCCAGGGACTGAGCCGCGCCGCGGGCAATCTGGGATTAAGCTATGAGATCTGCCGCGAGAACGACAAAATCCGCGGATATACGGACATGACCCATGTGCTCATCCGCCGCAGGAACTTTGCCGCCGTACAGGAGAAGCTTGACTTCATGTTCCGGCGCGGCAATATTCTGCTTGTCCTGGACAATGACGAGCTTCCCGACAGCTCCTATATGGAATACAAGCAGCTTCAGCTTCCGCTGATTACTCTGCAGCTCATCAATGCTCTCAACGGGGAAGAGATCGTAAGCAGTATCAAGAAAAAGAGCTTCGACCGCTCTCAGATCATCCCGCTGACTTTTGCCCATATTCTGGTGGTGGATGACAACACCACCAATCTCCAGGTGGCCCAGGGGCTGATGGCTCCCTACCGCATGAAAATCGACACCTCGACCAGCGGCTTTGAGGCCATCGAAATGGTCAGGAAGACCCAGTATGACGCCATTTTCATGGACCATATGATGCCCGAAATGGACGGCATTGAGACCGCGCGCTACATCCGCAGGATGCCGGGAGACTACTACAAGAAGGTTCCCATCATCGCACTGACCGCCAACGCCATGAGCGATGCCCGCGACCAGTTCCTGCAGTCCGGCATGAACGATTTTGTGGCCAAGCCCATCGAGATGCAGGAGCTGCATCGGGTGATCAAAAAGTACATCCAGTCCCGGGCGCCGAAGGGATATCTGGAGCAGGTCAAAAAAGAGCAGAACGCGCCGGAGCCGAAACAGGACAAGCCGGAAAAGGCCGCATCCGTTCCCGCAGCTTCGACTTCATTTGTCGCCCCGGTGCTGCCGGGGCCCGGCAGCGGAATGCTCGAACAATTGCTGAATCAGAACAACGCCCTGCTTCAGCAGAATATGCTGCTGCTCAATACACTGCTGGGCACACCCGGCACGCAGGCAGAAGAACCCCCCGCTCCCGAAGCACCTGCACCTCTGCCGGAAGCGGGAGAGGCCCCTGCTCCCGGCTTTTCAGAGCTGCCGGACTTCATCCACGGGGTGGACATGCACCGCAGTCTTGAGACCTACGGCGGATCTGTGGAAATCTATCACAACATCCTGAAAACCTATTACTCGGATATCCGGGAAAAGGAAGAAACCCTGGCTTCCCTCTTTGATAAGCGGGACACGGAAAACTTTACCATTCAGGTTCATGCGCTCAAGAGCGCTTCCCGTAGCGTCGGCGCCTACGACCTCGGTGAGGAAGCATACGCGCTGGAAATGGCCGGAAAGGCCGGGGATTGGAACACCATTGAGGCCGGCTTCCCTGCTCTGCAGGAGGCTCTCCACCGCATGACAGAGGATGTGGGGAAATATGTCAATCAATATCTGACGCCAAAGCCGGATCATGACGGCGAATACTGCGCCGACTTTGACGCCGCTCTTGTCGAAGAGCTGAAATCCGCCTGCGAGCAGATGGATTATCTGCACGCCGAGGAAATTCTGGATAAGCTGCGCGAAAAGCAGTACCCCGACGAGCTCAGCCAAAAGCTTGACAAGATGGCCGCCTGCTGCGGCAGCTTCGATTATCCGGGTCTGGAAACACTTGTAAATGCACTATGAGGTAAGACACGATGAAGAAACACACAATTCTCGCGGTAGATGACGATAAGACCAATCTGCAGATTGTCAGAGATGTGCTGGGGAAGGACTATGACCTGCAGCTCGCCATCAGCGGTGAAATGGCGCTGCGCTTCGTCTCGCGCTGCAGGCCGGATCTGATCCTGATGGATCTGATGATGCCCGGCATGGACGGCAAAGAGACCATGCGCCGGATCCGGTTGGAAAACGCCAATCAGAAAATCCCCTTTGTTTTTCTCACCGCCAATCAGAGTCCGGAAGAAGAAGCCGCCTGCCTTGAGATGGGCGCGAGCGATTTCATCTCCAAGCCCATCATCCCGGCTGTGCTCGAGCGCCGTATCTCCCGTATCATGGAGCTGGAGGAGTTTCATCAGGATCTCCAGGCCAAGGTGGAGGAGAAAACCCGGCAGTATCAGGAACTGGCGCTGGAGTCGATCTTTGCCATTGTCAACATCATTGAGGCCAAGGATGAGATCACAGAAGGTCACTCCGTCCGTGTGGCGGGCTACAGTATGGAGCTGGCCAAGGCCATGGGCTACGATGAGCAGAGGGTGGAGGAAGTCTATCAGACGGGGCTCCTGCACGACGTGGGAAAAATTGGCATCCCGGATCTGATCCTTAAAAAGGAAGGCAAGCTCACCCGGGAGGAATACGGTGAGATCAAGGAGCACACCTCCATCGGCGGGCATATTCTGGCCGCCATCGAGACCATGGGATATCTGGCCGACGGAGCCAAATACCACCATGAGCGGTATGATGGGACCGGATACCCTCAAGGACTCAAGGGGGATGAAATCCCGGAGATTGGACGCATCATCGCGGTCGCAGATGTGTTTGACGCCCTTGTCAGCAAGCGCCATTACAAAGAGCCGATGGATATGGTTACTGCCAAGAACGAAATTATCCGCGGCTCCGGCACGCAGTTTGACCCAAAGGTCGTGGAGGTCTTCCTCAAGCTTCTGGACGACGGCACCGTGGATCGGATCCGCTATCGGTCGATCCGGGACGAAGATCCCAAAGAAGCACATATGTAATGAAAAAACCACCGCTCTTTCGAGCGGTGGTTTTACATGTCATCAGTAGTAACGCTTATTCTTGTTCTTGCGAGCAGCCTCGGATTTCTTGCGGCGCTTGACGCTGGGGCTCTGGTAGTACTCCTTCTTTCTGAGGTCGGCCAGAACGCCGGACTTTGCGCAGCTGCGCTTGAATCTCTTAAGAGCGTTGTCCAGAGACTCGTTTTCCTTGACGTAGATTTCAGACATGTATTTCCCTCCCTCCAAATACGCCTTTCGGCGCTTTAAGGGCCAATGAATTGGCTTTAAGCATTGGTATTATAACGGCTTTGGGGCAAATTGTCAATGATTACTTTGCCGGCTTGAGGATCAAATTGATGATCTTGTTCTTGACGACAATCGTCTTGACAATCTGCATGCCCTGGAGCTGGCGCTGGATCTTCTCGTCCGCGCAGGCGGTTTCGATGATGTGCTGCTCGTCGGCATCGGCGGGGACAATGATGGTGGAGCGGAGCTTGCCGTTGACCTGCACGGCCATCTCGCGCTCGGCGTCGACGGTCTTGGCCTCGTCGTACTTGGGCCAATCCATCTGCATGGCCATCTTGCCATATTTTGCGGCAAAGCCAAGCTGCTCCCACATCTCTTCCGCGATGTGCGGGGCGAAGGGAGAGAGCATCTCAATGAGGTACTCCAAGTCGCCCTTCGTGCAGCCGTTTGCGTAAAACTCGTTGACCATGGTCATGAGCTGGGCGATGGCGGTGTTCATCTTGAGGGTGTCGATATCCTCGCCCACCTTCTTGATGCTCTTGTGGATGATGGGCTCGTTCTTCTTCGTAACGGCCTCGTCGTCCGAAGCCTGCTCCATCAGGTTCCAGCAGCGGTCCAGGAAACGCTTGGAGCCCTTGACGGCCTCGTCGGACCAGGTGGCGGTCTTCTCAAAGTCGCCGATGAACATGATATACACGCGCATGGTGTCCGCGCCGTAGGCCTTGACCACATCGTCGGGGTTGACGACGTTGCCCAGGGACTTGGACATCTTGACGCTGGTGCGCAGGGCCTCGTTGCCGTAGCGCTCGATGAGGGCCTGCTTCTCTTCCTCGGTCTCCACATTGCCCACGTAGTGGGGGTTCTTGCCGAGGATCATGCCGTGGGAGGTGCGCTTCTGATAGGGCTCCTTGGTGTGCACGACGCCGATGTCGTACAGGAACTTATGCCAGAAGCGGCTGTAGAGAAGGTGGAGCGTGGTGTGCTCCATGCCGCCGTTATACCAGTCGACAGGGCCCCAGTACTCTTCGGCCTCTTTGGAGAAGGGGGCCTCGTCGTTGTGGGGGTCCATGTAGCGCAGGAAGTACCAGCAGGAGCCGGCCCAGTTGGGCATGGTGTCGGTCTCGCGCTTGGCGGGCCCGCCGCAGCAGGGGCAGGTAGTGTTGACCCAGTCGGTCATCTTGCTGAGGGGGGATTCGCCGTCGTCAGTGGGCTCATAGCTCTCCACCTGCGGCAGGACGAGGGGCAGCTCGCTTTCGGGGATGGGGACCCAGCCGCACTTTTCGCAGTTGACCAGGGGGATGGGCTCGCCCCAGTAGCGCTGGCGGGAGAAGACCCAGTCGCGCAGCTTGAAGTTGACCTTCTCCTTGCCCCAGCCCTGCTCCTCGGCATACTTCTTCATGGCGGGGATGGCCTCCTTGACGGTCATGCCGTTGAGGAACCCGGAGTTTACCATGATGGCGTCCTCGTCCTTGGAAACGAAGGCTTCCTTGGTGATGTCTCCGCCCTTGACGACCTCCACGATTGGCAGGCCGAACTTGGTGGCAAACTCCCAGTCGCGCTGGTCATGGCCAGGAACGCCCATGACGATGCCGGTGCCGTAGCCCATGAGGACATAGTCGGAAGTGAACATCGGCACCACAGCGCCGGTGGCGGGGTTTACCACCTCGATCCCCTCGAGGCGGACGCCGGTTTTTTCCTTGTTGAGCTCGCCGCGCTCAAAGTCGGACTTGCGGGAGGCGGCTTCCTTGTAGGCTTCTACGTCGGCCCAGTTGGCGATGAGGTCCTGCCACTTGTCAAGCAGCGGATGCTCGGGAGAGATGACCACGTAGCTGACGCCGAAGAGGGTGTCGGCACGGGTGGTGTAGACGGTGATATCGTCGGGGGTGTTGGTCTTGAAGGTGACTTCGCAGCCGGTGGAGCGGCCGATCCAGTTCTTCTGCTGGACCTTGACGCGGTCGATGAAGTCCAGATCGTCCAGATCGTCGATCAGGCGGTCGGCGTACTTGGTGATGCGAAGCATCCACTGGCTCTTTTCCTTGCGCACGACCGGGGAGCCGCAGCGCTCGCACACGCCCTCCACGACCTCCTCATTGGCAAGGCCGCACTTGCAGCTTGTGCACCAGTTGATGGGCATGGTGGTCTTGTAGGCCAGGCCCTTCTTGAACATCTGCAGGAAGATCCACTGGGTCCACTTGTAGTATTTGGGGTCCGTGGTGTCAACCACGCGGTCCCAGTCAAAGCCGTAGCCGAGCATCTTGAGCTGACGGGTGAAGTTCTCGATGTTCTGCTTGGTGACAATGGCGGGGTGGATGTGGTTCTTGATGGCGAAGTTCTCCGTCGGCAGGCCGAAGGCGTCAAAGCCGATGGGGTAAAGGACGTTGTAGCCCTCCATGCGCTTTTTTCTGGTGACGATATCAATGGCGGTGAAGGGGCGCGGATGACCCACGTGCAGGCCCGCTGCAGAGGGGTACGGGAATTCGATCAGGCCGTAGAACTTGGGCTTGTCGCTCCCGGTGACGGCGGCGTAGGGCTTGGTCTCTTCCCAGCGCTCCTGCCATTTCTTTTCAATGGCTGCGAAATCGTATCTCATAACGGATGTTCTCTCCCTAATGTGAAATCTGCTTTACTCGGGTAATTTGAGGGTTGCGGGGTCGATGACGGCGGCGTCGCTCCAAAGGCGCTCGAGGTCATAGAACTTTCTGGCTTCATCGGTGAAGACGTGAACAATCACGCAGCCGAAGTCCATCAGCACCCAGATGTCGGAGCGCAGGCCTTCGCGCCGCGTGGGGGGCTCGCCCGCCTCGCTGAGCTGCTTGTCGACCTCGTCGACCAGGGCCTTGATGTGGGTGGAGGAGGTACCGTTGCAGATGACAAAGTAGTCGGCAAGCACGGTATGCTCGGTCGTGCGGAGGACTTTGACGTCCTTGGCTTTCTTGTCCTCAAGGGCTTTCGCGGCGATCGCGGCGATCTGTTCTGCGGTCAGCATAGTTTTTCCTCCTTTTAGTATTGATTCACGTTCATTTAATTAACTTGTACTGGTTTCCGGTTTGTCATTGCGAACATTGTGACGCGCGGGAAGCGTGCGACACTCCTTACCTCGTGTGACCGATGTCACTGGTGTGGCAATCCGTACTCCCTGCGGCCAAAGTTAGATTTCTGAGTTGTTCAGTGCCTCCGGCGGGCGGATTGCCACGTCACCGGTGTGCGCACTGGTTCCTCGCAATGACAGAGCAGGACTTATTTGGTCAGATTCTTATACCAGTTGTACGCGTCCATGGTGTCGTGGAAAATCTCTTTGCCACGCTCTTTGAGATCCTGGATGCTCATCTCGAGTCCCAGGGTCATGGCCTTGTCCAGGTCTTCAAAGCTCATTTCCCGGAGTTCCTCCACGCCCTCAAAGTCACGGGTGGGCTCGGTGTAATCGGCAAGGTAGATGATCTTTTCCAAGGTGCTCATGTCAGGCTTGCCGGTGGTGTGCCAGCGGATGGCCTCGTAGATCTCATCCGAGATGCCGAAGCGCTCCTTTGCTAGCGCGGCGCCCGTGCGGGCGTGCAGCAGGGCCGGATTTTCCCGCTCGGCATTTTCCAGAATGATACCATATTTCTCGCACAGTTTCAACTGTTTCTCTTTGTTCTGGGCCTTGGTGATATCGTGGAGAATGCCCGCGATCGCGGCGGTGTCCGGGTCCTCGCCCCAGTGCATGGCGAGCATGACCGCCTGGCTTTCCACGCCCGTGACATGGGCAATGCGGTTTTCCTTGAGATAGGGCATTACCATCTGCCGCAGCCAGGGCAGTTCCGGCTTTGCGTCGTAGTAGCCGTTTCGGATGATGCACTCATAGACCGCCTGTGGGAGATCATCCGCCCCGAGGCCCCGGCGCAGCCGCTCACGGATCTCGGTGGAGCTCATGGGTACGGGCGTGTGCGGGATGAGGATCACCTTTGCGCCGTTTTCCGACTCAAGCTCCGCCTTGAAGTCCTCGATCTCGCGGCGGTCGAAATCCTCCCGACTCAGTACCGCAAGTGTGCAGGTGTCCAGCATGTGCTGCCAGCGGTACCAGGTACGAAAGCAAAGGAACATGTCGGTGCCCATCACGATGCAGAGCTCTGCCCCCGGGTATTGCGCAAGCAGGGCGTCCACCGTGTCGGCGGTATAGCTCTTGCCCTCGCGCCTGATCTCCATGTCGGAAATCTCCACGCCCGGGATGTCCCCAAAGGCGAGGCGGCAGAACTCCAGGCGCTGCTCCGGGCTGGGGCTGTTCTCCTCCAGCTCCTTGTGGGGCGGGGTGTTGGTGGGGATGATGAGGAACTTGTCGGGTTTGAGCGCCTCGTATGCTGCGCGGGTGGCCTCGGCATGACCGATGTGCGGCGGGTTGAAGCTGCCGCCATAGATGGCGATCCTCATTTTTTCTTATCCTTTATAAGTTCTATTTTCGGCTCCTTCTCGTTGCGCTTGTAGAGCACGAACTTGGTGCCGATCACCTGCACCTGCTCGGCCTTGCAGGCTTCCGAAAGGGTGTCGCAGGCCTCGCGGGCGGTGAGCATGGAGTTTTCCAGCACCTTGCCCTTGACAAGTTCTCTTGCCTTGAGGGCTGCGGACACGGAAGCGATCACGCTGTCGGTGATGCCGCCCTTGCCGATCTGGATGATGGTATCTTCGCTCATGGCAAGGCCCCGAAGCTGGGCACGCTGTTTGGTGGTTATAGGCATAGATTCCGTTTCTCCTTCGTGTTAAATAGGACACTATTTCAGTTTGGCGTTTGGCGTGAGGCGTTGGGAGTTATAGCCGCACAGCAGCATTTCAACTCCACACTCCACACTCACTTGAACAGTGCCTCGATGTAGTCCTTGGGATTGAACGGGATGAGATCGTCGATCCCCTCGCCTACGCCGACGAACTTCACCGGCAGCTTGAGGCGGTTTGCGATGGCGAAAACCACGCCGCCCTTGGCGGTGCCGTCGAGTTTGGTGAGCACAATGCCGGTGAGGCCCGCAGTCTCCAGGAACTGCTCGGCCTGAATGAGGCCGTTCTGGCCGGTGGTGGCGTCGAGCACCATGAGGGTCTCCACATCCGCTTCGGGCAGCTCCCGGTCGATGATGCGGCGCATCTTGCTCAGCTCGCTCATGAGGTTTGCCTTGTTGTGCAGTCTCCCTGCGGTGTCGATGATGATAACGTCGGTATCCCTCGCCTTGCCGGCGCAGATGCCGTCATACACCACGGCTGCGGGGTCGCTGCCTTCTTCATGGCGCACGATGTCCACACCCGCGCGGTCGGCCCAGATTTCAAGCTGGTCTGCGGCCGCGGCGCGGAAGGTATCGCCCGCGCAGAGCAGGACCTTCTTGCCCTGAGACTTGAGCAGAGCCGCGAGCTTGCCGATGGTGGTGGTCTTGCCGACACCGTTGACACCCACCATCAGGATCACGCTGGGCTTCGTTGCGAGCTTGAGGGCGGATTCGCCCGCGTCCAGCTCCTTCTTGAGCTCGTCGATCAAAACCTCGCGGGCCTTGTCGCCGCGCTTGATGTTCTTGTCAAAGCAGAGGTAGTGCATGGAGGTGACGACTCTGTCCACCGTATCCACGCCCATGTCGGCCATGATGAGCAGCTCTTCCAGCTCGTCAAAGAAGTCGTCGTCATCCGGGCGGTAATCCTGGAAGATCTGCTCCAGGTCTTCCATCTTCACTCTGGTCTTGGTCAGACCCGAAAAGATTTTATCAAAAAAGCCCATTGTAATCGCTCCGTTTCTTTACTCTTCTATTCAAATCGCAGGGTACAAAGCCTGCCAACAGCTACCTATTACAAGCTCAAAGGAAATACAATCGTTTTTGGCGGGGCTTTGCCTCGGCAAAAACACATTAAGGCGAGCCAAGCGAGCCCTCGCGCCGACCAAACGCGGCGTGTTACGCTCCGCCGCGTGCGATAAGCGCGAGTTTTCAATTGCGAACTGTGTTCGCAATTGAGTTAAACCTCCGCGGTTTTCTGCGCGGTCTCGAGGTCCAGCTCAATCACGGTCGAGACGCCCTTTTCCTGCATGGTCACACCGTAGAGCATGTCGGCCTCTTCCATGGTGCCGCGGCGGTGGGTGATAACCAGGAACTGCGTCTTGTCCGACATCTTTCGCATATAGCTTGCGTAGCGGTTGACGTTGGCATCGTCCAGGGCGGCTTCGATCTCGTCCATCACACAGAATGGCGTGGGGCGAACCTTCAAAATGGCAAAGTACAGGGCGATGGCCACGAAGGCCATCTCGCCGCCGGACATGAGGCTGATATTGGAAAGCGCCTTGCCGGGGGGCTGTACCTTGATTTCAATGCCGCAGTTGAGTACGTCGTTTTCATCCTCCAGCCTGAGGGCCGCTTTGCCGCCGCCGAAGAGGTCGAGGAAAGTCTCGCGGAAGCACTCGTCGATCTGCTTGAAGCGCTCGACAAAGACCGTTTCCATCTGACCGGTGATGTCCTTGATGATGTCCAGCAGTTCAGCCTTGGCCTTGTCGATATCGCTGCGCTGCTCGGTGAGAAATTCATAGCGGGTGTTGACGCGCTCAAATTCCTCGATGGCGCCGAGGTTCGGCGTGCCGAGAGCATTGATCTTCCCGCGCAGTTCGGACACGGATTTGCTCGCCTTCGGGATGCTCTCCACCGGCTGACGAAGGGCCTGGGCAGCGGTGTGGCTCAGCTCGTAGTTTTCCCAGAGCTTGTCCATGAGCTGCTTTTCTTCCATGTCCGCCGCGAGCTTTTTCTGCTCGATGCGGGCAGAGCGGCGTTCCAGATCCAGGATCTCGTTGTTGCGGCTCTGGGCTTCCTTGTCGGCGCGGGTGCGCTTGCCCTCGAGCTCAAGTTTCGACCTGCTGATATCCGCGATCTCCTGCCGGATGGTGTCCGCCTTTTTGCGCAGCGTTTTGAGCTCTTCCTCCCGCTCTTTGATGCGGCGGTCAAAGTCCTCGATGCGGCTGCGGAAAGCATCCACGGTCTTCTGGCGCTCCGCACTGTCACCGGTGAGGCTCTCCAGCAACAGCTTCATCTGGGCGGTGTTTGTCTGGGTCGCCCGCTTTTCGGCCTCAAGGGAAGATATCCTGCTCTTGAGTTCGCTCTGTTCTTCCACGCACAGATCAAGCTGGTAGCGCACAGAGGCCAGGTCTGTCCGCGCCCGCTCCAGTTCCTGGGCGGAGCGCTTTTCATCCTCGCGCATCCGCTCGCGCTGCCTGCGGAGTTTTTCCAGTTCGTTGGCTCTGGAGAGGATGCCGCTGCCGCGCACGCTGCTGCCGCCGGTCATGGCGCCGCCGGGGCTTACAAGCTGCCCGTCCAGCGTGACAATGCGAAGCCGGTTCTGGTTGTTCTTCGACATGCGGATGGCGTCGCTTAAGCGCTCGGCAATGACGGTGCGGCCCAGGAGTTCGTCGACAATGCCGCTGTATTTCTCGTCGCACTGCACAAGCTCGGAGGCGATGCCCACGAAGCCGGGGTCCCGGTCGGGGGCGTTTTTCATGACGGTTCCCCGCACGGTGTCCAGCGCAAGAAATGTCGCTCTGCCGCCGTCGGAGCGCTTGAGGTATTCGATGGCGCTGCGGCCGTCGGCCATGGTATCGGTTACAATATTCTGAGCCGAGGCGCCGAGGGCGGTTTCGATTGCCAGGGCGAACTCGTCATCCGTGCGGATAAGGTTTGCCACCGGGGCGTGGATGCCCTTGAGGTTTCCACGCGCCGATTCGCGCATAACGCCTTTGACCGCTTTGGAAAAGCCCTCATAGTCGCGCTGCATATCGTCGAGCATTTTGATTCTCGAGTCCATGGTGCGCGCGTCCACCGACAGGCGGTTGACCTTCTCGGTCAGGGTCTCCACGTTCATCTCGCGGTTTTTGACCTTCATGCGCGCCCCGTCCAGGGCGTTCTGGTTACGGCTGTTTTCCTCGCGCAGTTCATCGAGGCTTTTGTCAAGCTCAGAGAGTTTTTCTTCCGCCTCGTCGATATTCTTGCGCACCTCGCGCACGCGGTTTTCCTGCTCGGCGATATCGGAGAGCATGCGTTCCAGGCTCTCCTGCGTGCTCTTCTGATCAGCCCGCAGGACGGCGGCAAGGGATTCGCACTTCGCGCTCTCCCCTTCCGCTGCCGACAGGCGCTCGCGCGCCTGCTCGGTCTCGATGTCCTTGCGGTGCATGCGCTCGCCGATGCCTTCGGACGAGGCGTAAAGGGCTTCCAGATCTGCCCGGGCTTTTTCCAGCTCCTGACTCACCTGCTCAAATTCAAGCTGCACGGCTTCGTTTTGCTGATGCAGCTTGTCGAGCTGGGCCATCCAGAGGGAGATTTCCTGCACGCGCAGCTCGTCGCGCAGCTTCAGATACTGCCTGGCGACCTCCGCCTGTTTTTTGAGCGGTCCGACCTGCAGCTCAAGCTCTTCGATCTTGTCGCCCAGACGCACCAGGTTTTCCTCGGTGCGCTCGAGCTTGCGCTCGGCCTCCTCCTTGCGGTAGCGGAAGCGGGAGATACCCGCCGCCTCCTCAAACACGTCGCGCCGGTCCGTGCTGCGGGAGGATACGATCTCGGCGATGCGGCCCTGGCCGATGATGGAGTAGCCGTCGCGGCCGAGGCCCGTGTCCATCAGGAGGGAGTTCAAGTCCTTGAGGCGCACGGCCTCTTTGTTGATGTAGTATTCACTCTCGCCGCTGCGGTAATAGCGGCGGGTGAGCATGATCTCCGAGCTGTCGGAATCGAAGATGTGGGCGGAGTTGTCGATAATCAGCGACACCTGCGCATAGCCCATGGCGCCGCGCTTTTCTGTGCCGCCGAAAATCACGTCCTCCATCTTGCTGCCGCGCAGGGCCTTGGAGCGCTGTTCGCCCATGACCCAGAGGATGGCGTCGGAGATGTTGGACTTGCCGGAGCCGTTGGGCCCGACAATGGCGGTGATGTCTTTTTCAAAGCTCAGGCGCGTCTTGTCCGGGAAGGACTTGAAGCCCTGAATCTCGAGTGCCTTTAAGTACAAAACAATGACCTCAAAACTTCTTTAAAATAAAACCAATATATTATATACCCATCCCGCTCACTTTTCAATGGAAAGCAGCACAATTTCCGTGTCTGCTTCGGTTTTTTCGCGGATCCTCAGGTCCGCAAGGGTGTATTCCTCCGTGAGCCGCCGTATGTTCTCCCGGTGCTGACCCGCCATCTGGGAGGTCTTTCCACGTCCCACCAGCAGCGTGACGCGGCCGCCGGGCTCTATGCCGTCCAGCAGCTTCCGCGCCTTATCCAGCAGAATGCGGCTCTTGACCAGCTCCCCCAGCGCGGGGTGATACGCGCCGCCCACGGCTGCCCCGCCGGAGAGTTCTTCCGTGGGGTTGAGGCCCAGGCGGATGATCGGGATACCCGCCTGCTCAAAGAGGGGCACGATCCTTGCGCAGACGCGCACCGCGTCCTCCACTGTGTGCTCTTTGTACGCCCCCGCCTGCCACATATCATAAAGCACCGTGTCGCGCACGATCACCGTCGGATAAACGCGCACGCCGTCCGGCTGCAGGGCGATGAGCCGCCGGGCGGTCTCGATGTCCGATTCGTCCGACGTGCCGGGCAGACCCGTCATCATCTGTAAAATGAGCTTGAAGCCCGCCGCCCGGATAAGCTTCGACGCCCGCTCCACATCCCGAGCCGTGTGCCCGCGCTCTGTAAGACGCAGAACCTCATCATCCATGGACTGGGCGCCCAGCTCCACGGTCTCAACGCCGTAAGCCTGGAGCCGATCGAGTACCGCCGCGTCGATAGCGTCGGGGCGGGTAGAGAGGCGCACAGCGTCGATCTCGCCCCGGTCCAGGGCTTCCTTTGCCGCGTCCAGCAGTGCTTCCTGCTCGGGTATCGGAATGGCCGTGAAGCTGCCCCCATAAAACGCCAGTTGCCGCTTTCCTCCTTTGGGGAGGAAGGCGGCTGCCTCGTTTATGGCATTTTTTACATCCTGTGCTGTCGCTGGCTTTTTCGCTCCGGAGATGCGGCGCTGGTTGCAGAAGACGCAGGCATGGGGACAGCCCCAGTGCGGCACAAAGACCGGCAGGATATGCGCCTTTGCGCTCATTCGGTAAAGCTCTCCAAAGCCTTGCAGGCGGCCATCTGTTCGGCTTCCTTCTTGGTCTTGCCGCTGCCCTCGCCGCAGGTCTCGCCGTTAATGAGGACCTCAAAGATAAAGGTCTTGTCATGATCCGGGCCGGACTCGCCCTTGAGGCGATACGTAATGACCTGGTTGCTCTTGCGCTGCACCAGCTCCTGGAGCCGGGTCTTGTAGTCGGCGCTGCGGTGGCTGTCGCCGAATTCCACGTCCCGGAGGATGCGCGTCAGGATGAAGCTTCTCGCCTGCTCCATGCCGGAATCCAGATACATGGCCGCAATGATGGCCTCCACCATGTCGGCCAGGATCGAGGGACGCTCCCGCCCGCCGGTGTGTTCTTCGCCGCGCCCTAAGCGCATATAGCGGCCGAGGTCCAGTTCAAGAGCGGTTTTATGTAAACTTACCTCGCACACCAGCTCTGCCCGCAGGCGCGTCATGCGCCCCTCGGGCAGGCGGGGCTCATGGGTATACAGAAACTCCGCCGTCACAAGGCCGAGGATGGAGTCCCCCAGAAATTCCAGGCGCTCGTAGCTCTGCGCCTCGCCGTGCTTTTCGTTTGCGTAGGAACTGTGGGTCAAGGCTGTCTGCAGCAGCTCCCGGTCGTGAAAATGATACCCGATTTTTTCTTCCAGCTTTTTCATCAGTCTTCCGCTTTCAGCTTCATGTATTCGATGTTGTCCTCAATATCCTGCGCCACATTCGCGTTTACATAGGCCACAGCCTGACGCACGGCAGCAAAGAGACTGTCGGCCTTGGAGGAGCCGTGGGCCTTGATGACAGGCTTTGAGATGCCCACAAAAGCGGTGCCGCCGACCTCGTTGACATCCATGGATTTTTTCATGGCGGTGAGATCGTTTTTCAAAACGGCGGCGGCCAGCTTGTTCTTGGTGCTCTTGTAGAACACGCCCTTGAGGGATTTCATCATGAACTTGATGGTTCCCTCGACGCCCTTGAGCAGCACGTTGCCGGTAAAGCCGTCGGTGACGACGACATCCGCCGCGCCGGCGAAGACGCCGGTACCCTCGACGTTTCCGACAAAGTTGATGCGCCCCTCGTCCCCCGCCTTTTTCAGCAGGGCAAAGGCCTGGTGCTGGAGTTCGCCGCCCTTGGTATCCTCGGTGCCGACGTTCAGAAGGCCCACACGGGGATTTTCGCAGCCCATCATCTTCTTTGCGTAAAAGCTGCCCATATACGCAAACTGCAGGAGGTATTCCGGCGTGCACTCCACATTCGCGCCGCAGTCGATGAGCATGATGCCGTGCTCGCCCGCAGGCAGCACAGGAGCCATGGCCGCGCGGCGGATGCCGCGGATGCGCTTGACAATCAAGGTCGCGCCGGTCAGCAGCGCGCCGGTGGAGCCGGCAGAGACCACCGCGTCGCCCTTCCCGTCGCGCAAAAGATTCAGGGCAACGGTCATGGAGGAATCCTTCTTGCGGCGCGTGGCGGTGCTGGGGTCGTCCTCCATGGTTACGATCTCCCGTGCGTCCACGATCTCAACTTCACCCGGGATCTCGTCCGCGCCCTCCGCCTTGAGGCAGGCACGCACATCCTCCGCCTTTCCCACCAGCGTCAGGGATACGCCCAGCTCTTTCCAGGCGCGCAGCGCGCCCTTGACGATCTCGCCGGGGGCGTTGTCGCCGCCCATGGCGTCAATGATGATCCTCAATGCGGAAAACCTCCTTCTCTTTCAGCTTTTCTATGATCTCAAGAGAACGCTTCGAGATCTCCGCGTTCTTGTTTCTCTTCCCTTTGACCCGGTAGTCCAGGGGCCTAATGATGCCGAAGTTTACATTCATGGGCTGGAAATCCCCGACGCTGCCGCCGGAGATGTAGAGCCCGAGGGCGCCGATGGCGGTCTCCTGCGGGAAGTCCACAGCATCCAGGCCCAGCACGCGCGCGGCAGTCTCGATGCCCACGAGCATGCCGGAGGCGGCGGACTCCACATAGCCCTCCACACCCGTCATCTGTCCGGCAAAGCTGATGCGCAGGTCGGATTTCAGGCGGTAGTATCTGTCCAGAAGCTGCGGGCTGTTGAGATAAGTATTGCGGTGCATGACGCCGTAGCGCACGAATTCCGCATTTCTGAGCGCGGGGATCATGGAGAACACCCGCTTCTGCTCCCCCCAGGTCAGGTGAGTCTGGAAACCGACGAGGTTATAGATCGTCCCGTCGGCGTTGTCGCGCCTTAACTGTACAACCGCGTAGTTTGCCTTCCCCGTGCGCGGATCAACCAGCCCCACCGGCTTGAGGGGGCCGTAGCGCAGAGTGTCCACCCCGCGGCGCGCCATGACCTCGACGGGCATGCAGCCCTCGAATACGCCGCCGTCGTCAAAGCCGTGCACCTCCGCCTCCTTGGCGGAGACCAGTTCCTTGACGAAAGCCAGATACTCGTCCTTGTCCATGGGGCAGTTTACATAATCCGCCGTCCCCTTGTTGTAGCGGGAGGCGAAGAAAGCGCTTTCCATGTCCACACTCTCGAGGGTCACGATGGGGGCCACCGCGTCGTAAAAGTGCAGGTCGCTGTCCGGGCAGAGGGCCGCGATCTTCTCCGCGATGGCGTCACTGGACAGGGGTCCGGTGGCGATGACCACTTCCCCATCCGGGATGTCAGTCGCCTCGGCGGAGACAAGCTCCACATTCGGGTGCGCAGTCAGTTTTTCGGTGATGTACTTGGCAAAACCCACGCGGTCCACGGCCAGCGCGCCGCCCGCCGCCACGCGGTTTGTATCTGCGCTTTCCATGATGAGGGAACCCATGGCGCGCATCTCGGCCTTCAAAAGGCCGACGGCGTTGGAAAGCTCGTCGCTGCGCAGGGAATTGGAGCACACCAGCTCCCCGAAGTATGGGGAGGAATGGGCCGGGGTCATCTTCCCCGGCTTCATCTCCACGAGTCTGACGTGTACACCGCGCTCGGCAAGCTGCCATGCACATTCGCTTCCGGCCAGGCCCGCGCCCAGGACCGTTACCTGTTCCATGCTCATTCCTCCGCTGCTGCCTTTTTCGCGGCGGTCTTGCGGGCGGTGGTTTTCTTGGCTGCTGTGGTCTTTGCGGCAGTCTTCTTTGCTGCCGTCTTCTTCGCCGCTGTTTTCTTTTCGGCGGCTGCGGCAGCCTTCTTTTCCTCGGCGGCTGCCTTCTTCTCGGCCTTTTTCGCCTCTGCTTCCGCCTTTTCTTCGGGGGTCTTTTTCTTATAAGTCCGCTTGTCTTCGGGGACAAAGTTCGGGCATTCCTCGTTGATGCAGAAGGACTTTAAGGGTCCCCTGCCGCTGTGCTTGAACATGGTCTTGCCGCAGATGGGGCAGAAATCTTTGGTGGGCACATCCCAGGTGATGAAGCCGCAATCGGTGCCGCGCTCGCAGGCATAGAAGACATAGCCCTTCTTGCTGGTGCGCTTGAGGATGCGGCCGCCGCACTTGGGGCACTTGCCGGGCATCTCGATGACGATGGGCTTGGTGAAGGTGCACTCCGGGAAACCGGGGCAGGCGAGGAAATGGCCGAAGCGGCCCTTCTTGACCACCATCTGACGCCCGCAGACATCGCAGTATTCATCGCTCAGAACATCCGGCACCTTGAGGCGCACACCGTCCAGGGCTTCCTCCGCCTCGTGCAGTTCCTTGCTGAAATCCCCGTAGAAGTTTTTCAGCACGCTGCGCCACTGGGCCTTGCCGTTTTCGATCTCGTCCAGCTCTGCCTCCATCTGGTTGGTGAACTTGAGGTCCACGATGTCGGCAAAGCGCTCCTTCATAAGCCCCGTGACCACCTGGCCGAGGGGCGTGGGTTTGAGGTATTTGCCCTCTTTGATGACGTAGTCGCGCGCGGTGATGGAGGAGATGGTGGGGGCGTAGGTCGACGGGCGGCCGATGCCTTTTTCCTCCATGGCGCGAATGAGGGTGGCCTCGGTATAGCGGGCGGGCGGTTGGGTAAACTGCTGCTCGCTCATCATTTTTTCAAGCTTGAGCTCCTGCCCTTCGCTGAGGCTGGGCAGGGGGTTTGCCAGCTCGTTGGATTCCTCATCCTTCGATTCCTCGTAAACGGCTGTGTAGCCCTTGAACTTGAGCTCGGAATAGTTGGCGCGGAAGGTATAACCCGCCGAGCCCACATCTACGGAGACATTATCGTACACGGCATTTGCCATCTGGCAGGCGGTGAAGCGGCCCCAGATCAGGCGGTAGAGGCGGTATTGCTCCTGGGTCAGGTCCTTACGCACAAGCTCGGGGGTGAGGGTGACGTCTGTGGGGCGGATGGCCTCATGGGCGTCCTGGGCGCCGGCCTTGGTCTTGAAGTGGCGCGGCTTACCGGGGTAGTATTCCGGGCCGTAGTGGCCGGTGATATAGTCCCGCGCGGCGGCGAGGGCTTCCTCGCTTAAGCGCAGGGAGTCGGTACGCATATAGGTAATGAGGCCGATGGAGCCGTGGCCGGTCACTTCCACGCCCTCATAGAGCTGCTGGGCGATGGACATGGTGCGCCGCGGCGTCATGCTGAGTCTGCGGGATGCCTCCTGCTGCAGCGTGGAGGTGATGAAGGGAGGTGCAGGGGATTTCTGCTTTTCGCCGCGCTTGACGTTATCCACCGTGAAGGCCGCGCCTTCCACGGCAGCGAGGACGGTGTCCACCTCGTCCTTCGAGTGGAGCTCCTGCTTCTTGTCGCCCCTGCCGTAAAAGCGCGCGGTGAAGGAGGAATTGTCCACCCCACAGTTGAGGCGGGCATCCAGGAGCCAGTATTCCTGGGGCTTGAAGGCCTCGATCTCCTCCTCGCGGTCCACCACCATGCGTGTGGCGACAGACTGGACGCGGCCAGCGCTCAGGCCCTTTTTGACCTTCTTCCAGAGAAGCGGCGAGAGCTCATAGCCCACGATACGGTCGAGAATGCGGCGCGCCTGCTGGGCGTCCACCAGGTCCTGGTCGATGCTGCGGGGGTTCTGGATGCTCTCGGTGACGACCTTCTTCGTGATCTCGTTAAAGGTGACGCGCTTGGCCTTCTTGTCGTCCAGCTCCAGAAGCTCCTTTAAATGCCAGGAGATGGCCTCGCCCTCGCGGTCAGGGTCAGTGGCGAGAAAGACGGTTCTGGCGTCCTTCGCTTCCTTCTTGAGCTCATTGATGAGCTCCCGCTTGTCCCGCACGGGGATATACTGCGGCTCAAAGCCGTGTTCTATGTCAACGCCCATCTTGCTCTTGGGCAGATCTCTCAGATGTCCCATGGACGCGGTCACCTTGTAACCGCTGCCCAGATATTTCTCGATCGTCTTCGCCTTGGCGGGCGACTCCACGATGACGAGATCCTTTGCCTTTGCCATTGTGTTTCCTCACTTTTGCTTTGTTGTATTCAGGCTGACGCGCCTGCCGGCCACCCGCCGGATATAGCCCTTGATCTCGAGGATCGTAAGCTGTGACAGCACCTTTGCCGCACTCATACCGGTGGCCTCGATGATATCGTCGATATGCGTCTCGCCCCGGCCGATGGCTGTGACGATCTGCAATTGATCCGCGCTCAGCTTGCTGAGTTGTTCATGCAAGTCAATATATCCCGCGCCTTGTTCCTTGTCAATCTCTTTTTTTGTCGAAGCCGCACGCGCACTGTCGGATTCGGCCTTGGGCACGGGCGCTTTTTTCTCGCTTTTATCCGGCGCGGGTACCGGCTCGGGATCGGGAGCCTGACACTTTTCTCCGTTGGGTCTGCGCAGCCTGTCGGGGTAGATCAGGGCGAAATCCTCCAGCACGTCCCAGCCGCAGGCGGCGGGCCGCGCGCCCTGCTTGAGAAGCGTCAGGATCCCGGCGGCGTTTTCTGCGTCGGCATTGCCGGGCACGGCGAAAATCTCCCGCCCCTGCTCCAACGCCTCGCGGGCAAAGAGCAGCGTGCCGCTCTGCTGCGGCGCTTCCACCACGCACACCGCATGGGAAAGGCCGGAGGCGATGCGGTTTCGCTCTCGGAAAAAGCGCCTCTGCGGTTCGGTCCCGGGTGGGTACTCCGACACGAGCGCCCCGGTGGCAGCCACATCCTCACGCAGTTGGCCATCCCGCCCGTGGGCAGTGCCGAGAACACCGATACAGGTGCCGCCCGCGAGAAGGCAGCCGCGCGCTGCGGCGCGGTCAACGCCCTCGGTGAGCCCTGAGACGACGATGCCGCCGCATTTGGCGATCTCAAAGGCGATGTCCCGTCCCATCTTGAGGCCGTAGGGCGTAGCACTGCGCGTGCCGATGACGGCGACGGAAGGGATTGCGTCCACATCCGGGAGTCTGCCCTTGACATACAGTACCACAGGCGGGTCATAAATATTCCGCAGACGGCGCGGGTAGGCGGCGTCCGCGATCGTCTGTATCATGATGTTCTCCCGGCGGCAGGCCTCCAGGATGCGGTCTGCCTCCCTGAGATCTCGCCGCTCGAACTGTTCCGCTTCAAACGCCGACAAGCCCTGGATAGTTTTCAATTCGCCGGGGGGCGCATGAAAGGCCTTTTCCGCGTCGCCGTAATGCTCGACAAGGGCAAAGCGGGCACGCGGATTTGCCGCGCTCACGCTCGACAGCCATACCCAGTATCGGATGGACGACATGTGAACCCCTGCCTTTCATCTTCTAATTAACTGTTCATTCTCCCTGTCATTGCGAGCCAGTGCGCACACTGGCGTGGCAATCCGCCCTCCGGAGGCCTTAAACCACGCAGAAATCCACACTAATTGCCAAGAATAACGGATTGCCACACCAGTGACATCGGTCACTGGTTCGCAATGACGTAAACAAACCTTGTTCAAAATATGTTTTACCGTGCCATCTCCCACAGCACAATGGACGCGGCGACGGCGGCGTTCAACGACTCGCTGCCCGGGGACATGGGGATGATGAGCTCCCCGCCGCACTGTCCCAGAAGCTCCGCGCTCAGGCCGCGCCCCTCGCTGCCCACAGCGACAACGGCGTTTTGAAGCTTAAGCGTGCGGATATCGGCAGCCCGGTCGGACAGCGCCGCGCCGTAGAGTTTTAGAGCATTGCGCTCGACAAGCGCGCGGACATCATCTACCGCACAGTGGATGATCTTTTCCCGGAAGATCGCGCCCATGGTGGCCCGGGCCGTCTTGGGGCTGTACACATCCGCGCAGGCTCCGCAGAGGATCACGGTGTCCACGCCCATGGCGGCGGCGGTGCGGATGACGGTGCCCACGTTGCCGGGGTCCTGTACGTTTTCCAGCAATATTGCGCGGGAGAAGACCGGCTCCGGCGCTTCGGGAATAGCAATGGTAAAGAGCGGGCCGGGGCTGTTCTTCATTGGGGACACGTAGTCAAAGAGCTCCGCCGGGGCGGTGTACTGCTGTGCAGTTTCAGGCAGCACTGTCTCGCCCGGTTTTTCCTTCCAGAGGACAGTGCGCACCTTTGCGCCCTTGTCCAGCGCCTCCGCGAGAAGCTTGTGCCCGTCACAGAGGTATTCCCCCTCCGCACGGCGAAAGGCAGCGTCGCTCGCGAGAGCGCGCAGGCGCAGGATCAGCGGATTTTTTCTTGAGGTGATATGTTCGACAGCCATGCGGGCGCTTCCCTTTCGTTTGATACTATTATAATAACAGCGACAAAAGCATACTACAAGTTCCCCGGTTTCGCAAGAGCAAAAAGCATCCCGGCACGCGGATGCATGCCGGGATGTCTTTTATCACATGCCCCAGATGAGCCAGGTGAAGGCAGAGCCCACGATCACCGCCGTCAGCGTAAAGGGCACGCCGATGCGCAGGAAGTCGCCGGTGCTGACCTCCTCCCCGTTTTTGCGCAGGATGCCGATGGCCGTGATGTTGGCCGAGGCCCCGATGGGGGTGAGGTTGCCGCCGAGGGTCGCGCCGATGAGCAGGCCGAAGTAATAGACCGTGGGATCTGCGCCCATGAGCCCGGCGATGCCCTGCACGACCGGCAGCATGGTGGCGACATAGGGGATATTGTCGATAAAGGCGGAGAGCACCACCGACACGCCCACGATCAGCACATATAGGCGCAGAGGGCTGTTGCCCGCGAGCTTGTGAAACATGCCCGCCGCGGCGTCAATGACACCGGCTGCGCGGATCCCCTCGATCACCATAAACAGGCCGAACAGGAGCAGCAGGGTATCCGTGTCCATTTCCTTTGCGGCCCTGGCAAAGGGGTCGGCACTGTGCTCGCGGATGCTCTGGCGCACTAAGCCGATCAGTGCAAACAGCACGCAGGAAAGGCCGCTTCTGAGGCTGTGGAGCGTTTTGAGGATCCCGTCCGCTTCGGGCTCGGGCACAAAGGACATGCAGATGAGCAGCAGAACGGTCCCGATCATGAGCCAGCTCGGCACCAGGTCATCGACCTCGGTCTCGACCTTGCTCTCCACCTTGTCGGTGTACTTGCGGAACAGGAACATCAGCACCAGAATCGAAGCCAGCGCGCCGAGCTCGGTACTGAAGAAAATGCTGGGCTTTCCCTTGAACCAGAAGAACTCCATGAAGTTCATATTCGCAAAGCCGCCCAGAAGGATGCTGGTGGTGTCGCCCACGAGGGTGGCCGCGCCCTGGAGGTTGGAGGAGACAGAGATCGCGATCAGTACCGGCACGGGCGAAATTTTGAGCTTGCGGGAGATGGCAAGGCCCACCGGGGCCACCATCAGGAGCGTGGCGACGTTATCGACAAAGGCGCTCACAACACCGGCAAAGAGACTCAGCACCGTGACGGCCCACATGACGTTCGGCACCTTGCACATCATCATCTCGGCAAGTCTTGCGGGCATGCGGCTCTCAATAAAGAGCGTGACGGTACACATGGTGGCGGAGATCATCAGAAGGACGTTATAGTCCACCGCCTTCAGAGCCGACAGCGGGGTCATCTCAAAGAACCCCAGCGCCCCGAGGATCAGCATCACGACCGCCGAACCGAGCGCAATATATGGGCGAAACTTCTGGAAGCTCAGCATGAGGATGTAAGTAATGATAAAAACGATCAGGGCCGGAATCATAAGTATACCTCCAGACAAAAAAAGAGACCTTTACCGTACTGTTCCGGTAAAAGTCTTGCCGTTTAACGGGCAGACCGGAGGCGGAAGCCTCGGGGATGGCGATCTGCCCGACGCGTCATGCGCCGGCTACTCCCTGTTACGTGAGTATCGTAACACAGGGCAGCGGGAATGTCAAAGGGAGAATTGCGGTGCCGTACTTTTTTGCTTTTTTTCGCATCGGCTGTGGAAAAGTCCCGCGCATGGTGATACAATAGATTCATCAAAAATTAAGGAGTGATCTCCGTGGATACCATCAGACCCGAACTGAGTGAAATCATGGCGGCGTCCCGCCGTTTAAAACCCATTCTGCACCATACCGAGCTGGATCTCTCCTCCACCTTCTCTCGCATGACAGGCGGCAATATCTACCTCAAATGTGAAAACCGGCAGAAGACCGGTTCGTTCAAGATCCGCGGCGCAACCAACAAGCTCTCCGCCATGGTCGAGCGCGGGGAGCGCTGTCCGGTCGTGGCCTCCTCCGCCGGAAACCACGCCCAGGGCGTGGCCTGCGCGGCCTCGGCCTTCGGCATCCCGGCCACCATCGTCATGCCCAAAAACGCGCCCATCGCCAAGATCCAGGCCACCGAGAACTACGGTGCAAAGGTAGTGCTGGCGGGCGAAGTGTACGACGACGCCTACGCCAGGGCCTGTGAGATCTGCAAAGAACAGGGCGCAGCTTTCCTGCACCCCTACAACGATCTTGAGGTCATCGCCGGTCAGGGAACGCTGGGTCTGGAGATCCTCGGCGATCTGCCCACGGTCGACATGATCATCACCCCCGCAGGCGGCGGCGGGCTGCTGGCGGGCGTGATTGCAGCCGTCAAGCAGGTCAACCCCCGCGTCAAGGTCTACGGCGTGCAGGCCGAGGGTGCCAACGCCATCGCCCAGAGCTTTCGTGAAAAACGCCTGGTGAGTACCGCGACCGCCTCCACCATTGCCGACGGCATTGCGGTCAAGAGCCCCGGCGATATCACCGTGGGCATCATCAACGACTACTGTGACGGCGTAGTCACCGTGTCCGACACGCAGATCGCCGACGCGATCCTGCTTTTGATGGAGCGCTGCAAGATGATCGTGGAACCCGCGGGCGCAACGCCGGTTGCGGCCGTTCTCAACAACAAGATCGACGTCAAGGGCAAGAACGTGGTATGTCTGCTCTCCGGCGGCAACATCGATGTGAGCTTTGTGCAGAGCATCATTGAACAGGGCATGGCAGCCCGCCACCGCCGAATCCGCTTTACGGCAAAGCTGCTGGACAAGCCGGGCAGCCTCGTGCAGGTGCTGAACATTCTGGCCGGGAGCGGCGCCAATATCCTCACCATTGAGCATGACAAGCTGGCGGCCGGACTCAACCCCAACGAGACAAAGGTGCACATTGCCTGCGAGGTCGGCGGCAAAGCCCATGGTCAGGCGGTACTGGATGAGTTGAAAAACCACGGCTACGAAGTTGAACTGAATTAAAACAATGCCTCCTTCAAGGGAAGGAGGCATTGTTATGTCAATCACGAAAGGCGAAGCCGGTTCAGGGATAAAGCTTGAACCGGCCTTTGTTACAGCCGCTTTGCATGAGCGGATTTATGGCGACAGCTAATTATTATGTCAACCAATCTCCGGATAAAGCGGGAAGTTCTCACACAGGGCGATGACCTGCTCCTTTACCTCGGGAACGGCGGCTTCTCCCTCGTCGATGAGTCGGGCGATCATGGCGCCGATCTGGCGCAGCTCCGGTTCCTTCATGCCGCGGGTAGTGACGGCAGGGCTGCCGAAGCGCATGCCGGAGGTCGCCTTGACGCCCATGGTATCGAAGGGGATGGTGTTCTTGTTGGCGGTGATGTTCGCCATGTCCAAAAGCTCCTGGACCTCCGCTCCGGTTTTGCCGCGGCTCATGACGTCGGCCAGCATCAGGTGGTTGTCCGTGCCGCCGGAGACCAGGCGCACGCCGCGTTTTTGCAGCTCATCGGCAAGGGCTGCGGCGTTGAGCACGATCTGGTGCTGGTATGCCTTGAACTCGTCGCTCAGATCCTCCTTGAAGCAGACGGCCTTGGCGGCGATGATGTGCATGAGCGGGCCGCCCTGGGAGCCGGGGAAGACGGCGGAATTGATCTTCTTTTTGAGTTCGTCCGTGCACAGGATCAGCGCGCCGCGCGGCCCGCGCAGGGTCTTATGGGTGGTGGTGGTAACCACATGGGCGTAGGGCACGGGGTTCGGGTGCTCTCCTGCGGCCACGAGGCCCGCGATGTGGGCCATGTCCACCATGAAGTAGGCGCCCACGGAATCGGCGATCTCGCGCATGCGCTTAAAGTCGATGATACGGGAATAGGCGCTGGCACCGGCGATGAGGAGCTTCGGCTTCTCTTCCTCGGCTCGCTGCTGCACCGCGTCGTAGTCGATCATCTCAGTCTCGGGGTCGACGCCGTAGAAGGTGGCGTTGAAGTACTTGCCGGAGATGGATGCCTTTGACCCGTGGGTCAGGTGACCGCCGTGGCTGAGATCCATCCCCATGATGGTATCGCCCGGTTTCAGCAAGGCCAGGTACACCGCCACATTGGCCTGGGAGCCGGAATGCGGCTGGACGTTTGCATGCTCGGCCCCGAAGAGCTTCTTGGCCCGCTCGATGGCAAGGTTCTCCACCTCGTCCACATACTGGCAGCCGCCATAATAGCGCGCACCGGGAAGCCCTTCGGCGTACTTGTTGGTGAGATGGCTGCCCATGGCCTCCATCACCGCGGGTGAGACGAAGTTCTCGGACGCGATCAGCTCGAGATGATCCCGCTGGCGTCCGAGCTCGCGCATCATGGCGCCGTATACTTCCGGGTCCTGTGCTTTGATATGCTCGTAATACATGGAGTGTTCCTCCTAAGTTCTCTATTTCCGCGAGGCATTATACATGATTCCCGCTGACTTGGCAACAACATTACAAAGACAATTCCCTTGCATGTTTCCCCGGTGCATGATACTATTATGACACGATTCCAAATACTGACTTAAAGAGGTATGCAACGATGAAAGCAATTCTAAAATGTATTCTGATTCTGCTGCTGGTCGTGGTAATCGCGGTGGGCGGCCTGCTGGGCTGGCTGACCGCAACGGAGTTCAGTCCTGCGCCCACGGAAAGCGTGGAAGTCGGACGTCCCGGCGAGGGCGGAGCGGTCCCGACCGGCGAGGTGCTGACCGTGCTGAACTGGAACGTGGGCTATGCCGGTCTCGGTCGGAATGAGGACTTCTTTATGGATGGCGGCAAACGCTCCAAGCCCGACAAGCCCGATGTCGTGTATGCCTATCTCGACGGGATTATGAAGACCATCCGGGAGCAGGCGCCCGATCTGGTGCTGCTTCAGGAGGTGGACGCCGACTCCGGGCGCACTTATGAGATTGACGAGAGACCCTATCTGGAAACAGATATGGATAATACGGCCTTCGCCATGAACTATTCCTGCCCCTTCGTGCCCGTCCCCTGGCCTCCAATCGGCAAGGTCAACAGCGGCCTGTTCACAATGACCCGGGACCTCAAAATCGAGAGCGCCGAGCGGATCTCCCTCCCCTGCCCCTTCTCCTGGCCGCTTCGGATCGCAAACCTCAAGCGCTGCCTGCTGGTGAGCCATCTGCCCGTCGAGGGCAGCGACAGGGAACTCGTGCTGGTGAACCTCCATCTGGAGGCCTATGACGACGGCGAGGGCAAGATTGCCCAGACCAACCAGCTCAGGGACTTTATCACATCCGAGTACGAAAAGGGCAACTACGTCATTGCGGGCGGCGACTTCAACCAGGTCTTCCCCGGCAGCCTTGACGTTTACCCCAACACCCATCCCGAAAACTGGGAGCCGGGCGTGCTGGATGAAAAGCTTCTGCCCGAGGGCTGGACACTGGCCTATGATCTTTCCACTCCGACCTGCCGCCTGCTCAACCAGCCCTATGATCCCGCCGACACCGAAGGTACACAGTACTACGTGATCGACGGCCTGATCCTCTCCCCGAACGTGAAGCTCGGCAGCGCGGAGACCGTCGATGCGGGCTTTGCCAACTCCGACCACAACCCGGTCAAGATTGCGGTCACGCTGGAACAATAGTTTACATAATTTAATTTACGTAATTTTCGTTGCTGATTTATTGCAGAAAGAACGGCCGTTTCTTCGGAAACGGCCGTTCTTTTCTTGCAAAAGAATCAGTTGATCTTCAAAGTCTCCCACAGGGAGTTTACATAATCAAGAGTTTCCTGATCCAGGCTGCGGTAGGCATACTCGTTGTAGAGGGCGCTGAAATTCTCGATGTCGGGGTAAAGGATTCCCATGGCTTCCTCGCCCATCTCTTCGATATAGCCCTCATCCTTGTACACCACGGAGTTCGGGGTGGCGTAGTAGATGAACTCGGCATTGGCGATGGCGGGCTCGGGAGAGAGCATATAGTTGATGAAGCGCTCGGCAAGCTCCTTGTTCTGGCAGCAGGAGGGGATGCACATGGCATCAACAAAGTAATTGGTGCGCTCGGGGTAGTAGAACTTGAGGTCCACACCCTCGGCCTGGGCGTCGAGCATGGTAAAGTAGTCGCCTGCGTAGTAGGTGCCGATGGCGGCCTCGCCGGACTCCATCATGTTGTAAATCTCGTCCATGACATAGCTCTTGACCAGGGGAGCCTGCTTCTTGAGTTCGGCAAGGGCTTTGTCCCAGGAGGCGTGGTCGGTGTCGTTGACATCGAGGCCCAGCTTGTACTGGGCGGTGCCGAAGGCGTCGCGGGAGTTGTTGAACTGGAGGATGTTGCCCTTGTACTTGTCGTTCCACAGCAGATCCCAGCCGCCGGCGTCGGCCTCGTCCACGGCGTTGGCGTTGTAAATGACGCCCACGACGCCGTAGGTGTAGGGCACGGTGTACTTGTTGTCGGGATCGTAGTACAGGCCGCGGAAGCTCTGGTCGATGTTCTCATAGTTGGGGATGTTCTTGAAATCCAGCTCGAGCAGCATGTTCTCCTCGCGCATGCGGGCGATCATATAGTCGGAGGGGATGACCACGTCGAAGGAAACAGCGCCGCTGGAGAGCTTGGCGTACATGTCCTCATTGCTGGCAAAGGTGGTATAGTTGACCTTGACCTTCTGCTTGTAGGTCTCTTCATACCACTTTTCAAACTCGCGCACGGTGTTGAAGGAATCTTCCGAGCCGTCGGAAATATATTCGCCCCAGTTGTAGACGTTGAGCGTGAGGGTCTTGCCGCTGTCGCTGCCGCCTCCGCCGCAGCCGGTGAGGATGAGGGTGCACAGCAGCATGACAGCTACTGCAAGAGCGGTAAATCTTTTCATTTTCTGGACTCCTTTTCTTGCTTTTTCTTGGCTTTCGCCTCCCGGCGCTTCTGGACGGTCTCCTCGTCGTAGAGGTTGGAAATGAGCAGCAGCGTCAGGATCACAAAGAAGATGATGGTCGCAAGAGCGTACATCTTCGGGGTGACGGTTTTCTTGGTCATGTTGTAGATGCGGATCGGCAGGGTCTGGAAGCCGTTGCCGGAGGTAAAGTAGCTGATGACGAAATCGTCCAGCGACAGAGTGAAAGCCATGATCATGCCGGTGATAACGCCGGGCAGGATCTCGGGCAGCTCCGCCTTGAAGAAGGCGCGCAGCGGGGTGCAGCCCAGATCCATCGCCGCCTCGGGCAGGGCCTTGTCCATCTGCTGAAGCTTCGGCAGCACCTGCAAGATTACATAGGGCAGGCAGAAGGTGATGTGGGCAATGAGCATGGTGCCGAAGTTCAGGCTGGTGGCAGCGCCGAAGAGGCGGCCCACAAAGACGAACATGAGCATCAGGGAAATGCCGGTGATGATATCGGGGTTTATCATGGGGATGTTGGTGACGCTGTCCATGGCGGTGCGCAGGACTTTATTGCGCAGCTTGTTGATGCCGACCGCGGCGGCGGTGCCCATGACGGTGGAGACGAGGGCTGCCAGGACAGCGAGGACCAGGGTGTTGGCCACGGCCTTGAGCGTCTCATCATCGCGGAAGAGCTCCCGGTACCATTTGAGGGAGAAGCCCGAGAAGACCGACAGGCTCTTGGCCTCGTTGAAGGAGAAGACCAGCAGGATCACCATGGGCGCAAAGAGAAAGATCATGATGAGGGCGGTGTAAATTTTCGATGCACGTTTCATAGTCTCCCCCTCCTTATGCGACGATAATCTTCCGATTGGTGAGCTTCTGCATGAGCTGCATGCAGACAAGCAGGATCACCATCAGGATAAAGGCGATGGCAGCCGCAAAGTGCAGATTGTTGGCCACATACTGGCCTTCGATGGCGTCGCCGATGAGGAAGAACTTGCCGTTGCCGAGCTTCTGGGAGATGTAGAAGGTGCTGATCGAGGGGATGAGCACCATGGTAATGCCGGAGAGGACACCGGGCAGGCTCAGGGGCCAGATCACGCGCCGCAGCACGCTGAGGCCCGGGCAGCCAAGATCGGAGGCAGCCTCCAGAAGCCGCACGTCGAGTTTTGCCATCACGGAGTAGATGGGCAGCACCATGTACGGGAAATAGTCGTACACCATGCCGATGACGACCGCGGTCTCGGTACCGATGACGTGGATGCGCCCGAGGTGCAGGGCGGAGAGGAAGCTGTTGAGGATGCCGGTATCCTGCAGGATGGTCATCCAGGCGTAGGTGCGGATCAGGAAGTTCATCCACATGGGGATCATGATAAGGGTCATGAGGATGTTCTGGGTGCGGGCCTTGGCTCTCGCCATAATGTAAGCCAGCGGGTAGGCCATCAGAAGGCAGATGATCGTCGAGATCACCGCGAGCTTTAACGAGCGCATGAAGATAACGAGATAGGTGTGAACCTCGCGCACGGTCTCCCCGTCGTCGATCTGCGAGGTTGCGGTAAAGAAGCGGGAGATATTGCCAAAGGTAAAGTGAAAGTTCTGATCCGTGAACGCATAGTAGCCCACAAACAGAAGCGGCACCACGATGAACAGCACGGCCCAGACGGAATAGGGCGTCAGGGTCATGGTCTGGATAAGATTACGGGTTTTCTTGTTCATGTCTCCGACCCGCTTTCCGCCTCAAGCTCTTCGAGCTCCTCCAGGGCAACTTCGCCGATCTCGTCCATCTCGTCGGAGAAGCTGGAATAGTCGCCGAACATGCCGGAGAATTTGGACTTTTTCATGACGTGGATGGCGTCGGGCTCGATAAAGAGGCCAATGTGCTCGTCCACATCGTGGAAGTCCGTGGTCTGGATCATCCACTTGAAGCCGCCGATGTCCACGATGATCTCATAGTGGACCCCCAGGAAGGTGACGGAGGTGACGACGCCGCGCAGGTGTCCCTTCTCCTCGGGCACGATGTCCACATCCTCGGGGCGCACCACCACATCCACCGCCTCGCGCGGATCGAAGTCCTTGTCCAGGCACTGGAAGGTGTGGCCGGAGAAGCGGACCTTGTAATCCTCGAGCATCACGCCGTCGAGGATGTTCGACTCGCCGATGAAGTCGGCGACAAAGGCGTTCTGCGGCTCGTTGTAGATATCCACGGGAGTGCCGATCTGCTGGATGTGGCCCTCGGTCATGACGACTACGGTGTCGGACATGGAGAGGGCTTCCTCCTGATCGTGTGTGACAAAGATAAAGGTGATGCCGGTGGCCTTCTGGATATTCTTGAGCTCAACCTGCATGTCCTTGCGGAGCTTGAGGTCGAGGGCTGACAGCGGCTCATCCAAAAGCAGGACCTTTGGCTGATTGACCAGAGCGCGGGCGATGGCGACGCGCTGCTGCTGACCGCCGGAGAGACTCGTGACGGCGCGCTTTTCAAAGCCCTTGAGGGCAACGAGTGACAGCATCTCGGTCACAGCCTTCTGGATCTCGGCCTTGGGGACCTTCTTTTCCCGCAGGGAGAAGGCCACGTTTTCAAACACATTCAGATGCGGGAACAGGGCGTAGCGCTGGAACACGGTATTGACGTTGCGCTTATGGGGCGGCAGGCCGTTGATGTTCTCCCCCATAAAGATAACGTCGCCGCTGTCCGGGGTCTCGAAGCCGCCGATGATGCGCAGCAGCGTCGTCTTGCCGCAGCCCGACGGGCCCAGCAGGGTGATAAACTCGTTGTCGTAGATGTCGAGGTTGATGTTGTCGAGCACGACCTCGCCGTCAAAGGATTTTGTGATGTTCTTGATTTCGACGATTTTTTTCATGTCCCAGCCCCCAATGATAAACGAAAAAGCAGCCATGCAAAAGCACAGCTGCTGTAAAAAAGGCAACGCAAAAATATGCGCACGCAAAGCCCCCTCGAATCAGGGCCCAGCCTCAATGGATTTTAAGAGTCTATATAGCAAAGAACACTTTTACTACTCTTATTGACCATTTCACAGATTTGTATGCTTTTACAAAACCATAAAATTTGAGCTTTTAACTCAATCAATAAGGCAACAGAAGTTGCCGCCGCATTCCGCGGTTCTTCGGCATCCGACCCGGCTGTCCGTATGGCCTCAGCCCCGTGAAGGGCGGTCGATATCTTGCTTCGGATAAACTCGGTATATCCAATTGAGATGTCTTATTCTAACAGGATTCGGCAGGGGTGTCAATGATTATTGTGCTGAAAAACAGTACAAGAATTCCCGCAGATTGAGTGGATTAATAGCGCACATCCCACAGAATCAGTCCCTGAGCCGGAGCGGTGAAGCCCGCCTGCTCCCGGTCAAAGCTATCGAGCGCTTCGCGGACACTTTCTACGCTGCGCTGTCCGCTGCCGACTTCCAGGAGCGTCCCCGTGAGGATGCGTACCATATTGTAGAGAAACCCGTTTCCCGTGTAAGTCAGGCGCACTTCGCCGCCGAGACGCTCGATGCCGATGCTTCCGAGTTCGCGTACCGCGGACTTTTTCAAGTGCTTATTGGAACAGAAGGCGCTAAAGTCGTGCTCTCCCAGCAGGCTCTCCCCCGCCCGGCGCATGGCATCCAGGTCAAGCGCGGCGGGATAGCTATAGAGGTACTTTCGCTCAAAGACATTGGGCTCGGCGCTGTTCCAGACGCGGTAGACATAGGTCTTCTCCCGGCAGTTGAGCCTTGCGTGAAAGCGGGGTGCCGCCTCCGTAAGCTCCAGCACCCCGATGTCCTCCGGGAGATATTTACGTAATTCTGTTAACATAAATTTGTTATCATAATTCACGTCTGCTTTGAAAGAACAGACCTGCCGCCTGGCGTGGACGCCCGCGTCCGTGCGGCCGGAGGCGGAGACCTCCACCGGCTGCTCGAGCAGACGGGAAAGCAGGCCCTCGACCTTTGCCTGGATGGTGTTGTCGGTGTTTCCCTGTCGCTGCCAGCCGCGGTAGCGCGTGCCGTCATAGCAGAGGATCAATTTGAAATTGCGGATCATATCATTCTCCCTGTTTTTAATGCCATCAGTTTACACGTCCCGCCGCCGATTTGCAAGGACTTGCATAACGCGAAATTTCGTGTTATCTTAAGGCCACTTCAGAAATTCACAGTTTTTTGATACATTGTCAGACCGTTGTGGTAAAATTACAAAATGTGAATCCTGAAGAAAGCGACGGAGCGAGCAAGATGAGAGATAAACTGATGCGTTTCATGGTCGGAAGAAACGGCAACGATCAACTGAATCTGTTTCTGTATGCCGTGGACGCGGTGCTTCTCATTACGGCGGCCCTTTTGCGCGGTCAGGCAAAGCGTATCCTGTATGCGGCGGTCCTGGTGCTGCTGGGCTACATCTACTTCCGCATGTTCTCGAAAAATCTCACCAGGCGGCGTGAAGAAAACGGCAAGTACCTGCGCCTGCGCTACAGCATCCTGGCGGGGCTCAAGCTCCGTAGGGAGAAGTGGGTGCAGCGCAAGGACTACAAGTTTTTCACCTGTCCCTCCTGCAAGACCATGCTCCGCGTTCCCAGAGGTCACGGCAAGATCAAGATCGTCTGCCGCAAGTGCGGCAATTCCTTTACCGGTAAAAGCTGATGTTTGGTTATCTTGTTGCGGCGACGAAGGTCCTTGAGGATGAGGACCTGAAGCGTTATAAGTCCGTATACTGCGGACTGTGCAGGAGTCTCAGGCGCTGCTTCGGCGAGCACGCAAGGCTCACGCTGAACTTTGACATGACCTTTCTCGTGCTGCTGCTCGCTTCCCTCTATGAGCCGGAGGAAGAGCGGGGCGATCGGACCTGTATCCGCCACCCCATTGAGGCCCACCCATACGCCATGAGCGATCTGAGCGACTACGCGGCGCACATGAATATTGCCATGGCTTATCTCAAATGTCTGGACGACTGGGAGGATGACCGGCGCGTCACCGCCCGGGCCGAGGCGAAAGCGCTGAAGGCCGACTATGAGAAGGTAAAAGAGACATATCCCCGCCAGTGCGGTGCGATCGAAAAGGCGCTGCGCGAGCTCTCCGCCCTGGAAAACGAGGGGCGCGAGGATCCGGATGCGGCGGCGGCCTGCTTCGGCGCCATGATGCGCGAGGTGTTCGTATACCGCGAAGACCGCTGGGCTAATACACTCAGATCCATGGCTGACGCGCTGGGCCGCTTTGTCTACCTGCTGGATGCGGCGATGGACCTGGACGAGGACGTCACGCGCGGGCGGTATAACCCCTTCCGTTCGCTTCACGGCGATGCGGACAACGAGGCGCGCTTTCGCGATATCCTGCGCATGCAGCTCGGCGAATGCATCTATTGGTTTGACAAGCTGCCGCTGGTGCAGGACGTAAGTCTGTTGAAGAACATTCTGTGTGTCGGCCTGTGGTCGGCGTTCAATCAGAAATACAGTAGAGAGGAACCTCAAGATGGTTCAGGATCCTTATAAAGTGCTGGGCGTATCCCCGGACGCCTCCGATGAGGAGGTCAAAAAGGCCTACCGCGATCTGACAAAGAAATACCACCCTGACCTCAACCCCGACGATCCGAAGGCCGCCGAGAAGATGAACGACATCAATGCGGCCTACGACCAGATCAAAAACGGGAACGTACAGGGGCCTTCCGCTTACGGCCCCGGGTACGGCGCTGGCTACGGTGCGGCGGGCGCTTACGGGCAGCAGTACGGCTACGGCGGCTGGTCGGAGTGGAGCGGCACGCAGGCCCGGCAGACCGAGCGCAGCGAATACACCGCCGCGCGCAACTTCATGCGAAACGGCATGTACCGCGAAGCGCTCAACGCCCTCTCCGGCGTACCGCAGGAGGAACGCGACGGCAAATGGTATTACCTCTCGGCGGGTGCCAACATGTATATGGGCAACAAGGTTGCGGCGCTGGAGCACGCAAAGCGCGCCGTGAGTCTTGAGCCCTCCAACGCCGAATACCGCCAGCTGCTGGAAATGCTGCAGAGCGGCGGGGATTTCTATGACAACTATTCCAGCGGCTATACACGCTCCATTAACCTCAATCCCTTGTGGGTGGGGCTGTGCGCCGCCTCCCTCTGCACCGGCGGCCGACTGCCGCTGATCTGCTGCTGCTGAGCGGCTGCGGTGCAAAGCGCGGACAGGAGAAAAGAGGCTGTCTCAACCGTATGACGGTGTTGAGACAGCCTCTTTTTTGTTTCACTTAGAGCACGACATGGATCACGCCGTAGGTGATGAGGGTCATGATCGCCGCGGCAATGCACACGCCGATGAGGATGACCGGGACAGCCTTGGAGGTGCGGATGTTCAAAAGCGCCGCGATGAGCGCCCCTGTCCATGCCCCCGTGCCGGGCAGCGGGATCGCCACAAAGATCAGCAGACCCCAATGTCCGTACTTTTCCACGGTCTCCCCCTTGAGGTGGGCGCGGTTTTCAAGTTTTGTGACCAGCGCGTTCATGCGCGGCATGTGCTTGCGCATCCACTCGAAGATGCGCTTGATATAGACGATGATGAACGGTACCGGGATCATGTTTCCCAGCAGGGCCGCCATCAATGCCAGCGGATACTCCAGTCCCAGGGCGATGCCGTAAGGCAGGCCGAAGCGCAGCTCGACCACAGGAAGCATGGATATGAAAAACGTCGCGCACATTTTGCCGACTACTGTACCGGTCAGCCAATTTATCATACAATTACTCCGTGTTTTCGCAAATTATGGGTATGACAGCATACCCGAAGCAGGGGTCAGGTATTCAGCAGAGCCGCCGCGGCAGAGCCGGGAAGCGTAGTCTCCGAGCCGACATGCAGCTCACAGGCGATGCCGCGCTTTTCCGTGCCGTAGAGATTCAGCAGGCGCTCAAGCTCCGGCCGGTAGCAGCGGCCCTTCTGCACAAGCGAGCCCTCCGCCAGCATGCAGACGGGCTTTTCCCTTCCGCCGCCGATGAGCTCGGCCAGCGCCAGGAGATTGACGCACATGCACCTTGCCGAGCGGTGGAACAGGGCAAGGCTCAAGGTCTGGGCAAAGCTGTGGTCGTCCTCGTTTCCGCCGAGCATCTCAAAGCCCTCGCCGCAGGCCCAGGCGTCGATGACGGCCGAGTCGAACACCGGCAGGGCGCGCACCTTCTCGGCGCACTCGGCGCTTAAAAGGCCCTCGTCGGCGGCAGCGTTCAGCATGAGATGGCAGATCTCGCCGAGATAGACGCCCGCGGTCAGCTTTTCAAAGTGCTTCTGTCCGGGGTTATGGCTCTCGGCGTCGAGCATTTTATCAAAATCACCGCCCTGAATGCCGTCGTATTTTCCGGACTCGAGGTTGATGATCATGCCCTTGTCCCCTTCCAGGCCCAGCTTGCCGATGGCGGACACAGGCAGAGACACGCAGGTGTTGGTGCCGGTGCCGCTGACCTGGCCGATAAAGCCCGCGTACTTGGACTTGTCAAGCCCCGCCGCCATACCCAGCAGCACCGCCACGGTGTCGTTGAGGATGACGATTTTCTTGCCGGTGATGCCGCGGCGCTCCAGCTCCGCAATGAGGGATGCGCCGATGAGCTGGCCCTCGCAGCCGTTGACGACGACTTCCTTGTCGATGGTAATGACGCGGCCGTCCCGTTCGGGGGTGATGGTCGCGGCGTAGGAGAAGCAGAAGCCGATGACGTCGGCCCGGTCCATGAGCGGCTCAATGGCATCGGCCGTGAAGCGGATAAACTTCTCCCAGGTGCAGGGAGCCTCGGTGCCGGGCATGTGGCGCTTGATCATATCCGTGACTGTGTAGCCGCCGGACTGGAAGTGGACCAGGGCGCTGCGGAAGTTGGTGCCGCCCGCGTCGATCACGGCAGCCTGGACATCATGCTGGAGCTCTCCGTCGTTGGAGAGGTAGGTGGGGATCATGTCCATGGAGCATGCTCCGCCCGCAAGGCCGCTCTTCATTTCGGCAAGCATCCGGAAAATGCACACATCGGGGTCGATGCTCTCGGGGTTCATGCCGTGCCTGGTCAGAAAATCAAAGGCTTTTTCGTTCGTCGTCATGTCAGCTTTTCCTTTCATCGGAAGACCGGCGGGGCAGCCGCCGGTCTTGCATTCTTTTTATTTTTCCTTGACGGATTCCATCAGGCCCGCCGCAAGCCCCGCGACGCTCTGGATCTCGCTGGGAATGATGATCTTGGTTGCCTGGCCGTTGGCGGCGCTGGCAAAGGCCTCCATGGCCTTGAGCTTGATGACGGCCTCGGAGGGAGCTGCCTCGTTGATAAGGCGGATGCCCTCGGCGGTCGCGGTCTGCACCTTGAGGATGGCCTCAGCCTGGCCCTCGGCCTCGAGGATCTGCTGCTGCTTTTTGGCGTCTGCGCGCAGAATGGCGGATTCCTTTTCGCCCTCGGCCTCGAGGATCGCGGCGCGCTTTTCGCCCTCAGCGCGGAGGATGGATTCACGGCGTTCGCGCTCGGCCTTCATCTGCTTTTCCATGGCGTTCTGGATTTCCTTGGGCGGCAGGATGTTCTTGAGCTCCACGCGGTTGACCTTGATGCCCCAGGGATCGGTGGCCTCGTCGAGGATCGAGCGCATCTTGGAGTTGATGATGTCGCGGCTCGTGAGGCACTGGTCCAGCTCCAGGTCGCCGATAATGTTACGAAGCGTGGTTGCGGAGAGGTTTTCGATGGCGAGCATGGGCTGCTCGATGCCGTAGGTGTAAAGGCGCGGGTCGGTGATCTGGAAGTAGACGACCGTGTCGATCTGCATGGTGACGTTGTCCTTCGTGATCACGGGCTGTGGCGGGAAATCCGCCACCTGCTCCTTTAGGGAGACGACCTTGGCGATGCGCTCCACAAAGGGGAGCTTAAAGTGGATGCCGACATTCCAGGTCGTTTTGTACGCGCCCAGAAACTCGATGACATAGGCGCGCGCCTGCTGCACGATGCGGATGCAGCGCACGGCGATGAAGACGACCAAAAGTACAATAACACCGACGAAAATCATAGTAGTATTCATACACGTACCTCCTGAGTCTGTTTTTCTTCCACGATCAGCTTGACGCCCTCGATGCGCACCGCGCGCAGGACGGCGCCCTTCTCGGCATGCCCGTCGGGCTCAGCCATGCGGGCTGTCCAGATTTTGCCGCCGACGCTCACGGCGCCGGTACCGCGCACGTTGTCGATATCCTCCGTGACCACACAGTCCTGTCCGATGGCCATGTCGGCATTGGTGCGCACGGCGCGGCCGTTGACATACTTTCTCGCAATGGGACGCGTGAGCGCGAGGCTCACGATCGAGACCAGGAAAAACCAGCCGACCTGCAGCCAGAGTGGGGCCGACAGCAAAGACGAGATCATTGCCGCCAGTGCCCCCAGCGCAAACCAGATGGACACCAGCCCCGGCACCATCGCCTCCACAATCAGCAGCGCAATCATGGCCGTCAGCCATACCACGGTCATGCTTACAGATATTACACTGCCCATAAAGGTTCCTCCTTTCCCTTTTTTCCATGTTTGATTATAATATGTCTCAGAGGAAACCGCAAGTGGGATTGTGCGCCAACTTCTCAAATTTCAATATTCTTAACAAAGTTTCTCTTTACTTTTTCAATGTAAAGATGTAAAGTAGAATTCCCAAATGCTTACAAGAATTGGATAAACTTGATTTTGGAGGACGATATGAACAAACTATCCCGCAAGCCCCGCAACGAGAAGATGTATGAGGCGATCCTCTCCCTGAAAACCATGGACGAGTGCATGCGCTTCTTCGACGATCTGTGCACCGTTTCGGAGCTCATGGCCATGGAGCAGCGCTACCAGGTGGCCGCCTGCCTCAACGAGGGGATGATCTATAACGATATTCTGGCCCAGACCGGCGCTTCCAGCGCTACCATCAGCCGCGTCAACCGCTCGCTCCAGTACGGCAAGGGCGGCTATGCCGTGGTGTTTGAGCGGCTGCAGGAGAAGGAATCTTGAGCTGTTACGATGCCCTCGCCCCCTGGTACGACAGTCTGACCAGGGACGTGCCCTACAGCCTCATCGCGGACTTTTATGAGTCAATCTTCAGGAGCGACGGCGGGGAATTCCGCCTGCTGCTGGACCTGTGCTGCGGTACGGGCTCCATGACCTGGGAACTGGCCCGGCGAGGCTACGAGATGATTGCGGCCGACCGCTCGGTGGACATGCTGATGCAGGCCCGGGCAAAGCAGGTCCCCTGCGCCGTGCCGCCGCTCTTTCTCTGCCAGGCGGCGGAGGAGCTGGATCTTTACGGCACCGTGGATGCAGCGGTCTGCTGCCTCGACGGGTTCAACTACATCCCCGCCGATACGCTGCCCGAGGTCTTCCGCCGCCTGCACCTCTTTATCCGGCCGGGCGGGCTTCTGATCTTCGATATCCGCACCCCGGGTTTTCTGCGCGCACTGGACGGGCAGGTTTTTGTAGACGAGAAAGAGGACGTGCTGTGCCTGTGGCGCGCCGATTTCGATGAGGACTTAAGCGCCCTTGTCTACGGCATGGATCTCTTCACCCGCCGGGGCCGCCTGTGGGAGCGCAGCGGCGAGGAACATATCGAATACGCACACGCGCCCGAGACGCTGCGCACACTGCTGGAAGACTCCGGTTTTGACAATGTGCTTCAGCGCAGCGACGGTCCCCAGGGCGGGGCCGGGAGACTTTATATCATAGCAAGAAGGAACCAATAAAAAAATGGATAAAATCATCAGAGCAACCGCAGCCGACGGCTTCATCAAAATGGCCGTCATCACAGCAAGGGACACCGTAGAACGCGCACGTCAGATCCACAAGCTATCCCCCACCGCCTGCGCCGCCCTCGGGCGGACGCTGTGCGGCGCCTCGCTTCTCGGTCAGGCGATGAAGGAGGAGAAGGCCAGCCTCACCATCCGCATAAACGGCGGCGGGCCCATGGGCAGTATTGTGGCGGTATCGGACCATGAGGGAAACGTGCGCGGCTATGTGGAAAACCCGCGCTGCGACCTGCCGCTGCGGCTGGACGGGAAACTTGATGTGGGCGGCGCGGTCGGACGCGACGGCATGCTGACCGTGAGCCGCGATCTCGGCATGCGTGAGCCCTATATCGGCTCGGTGGAGCTTGTCAGCGGGGAGATTGCCGAGGACCTCACCGCCTATCTCACCGAGAGCGAACAGGTGCCCTCCGCCTGCGCACTCGGGGTGCTGGTAAACATTGACCGCACGATCCTCGCAGCCGGCGGCTTCGTGGTTCAGCTCATGCCCGGCGCAGACGAGGAACTGATCGGCACGCTGGAAGAAAACATCTTCATGATGGATCAGCTCACCACCATCCTCCATGAGGACGGGATCGAGGCCCTCTTTGAACAGGTGCTCAAGGGCTTTGACTGGCACACCGTGGGTGAGTATCCGGTGGAGTACCGCTGCTACTGCAGCAGGGAGCGCGTGGAGCAGGCGCTGACCGTCATCGACCCGAGTGAGCTGCAGGAGATTATCGATGAGGGAAAGGATATCTCGATGTCCTGTCAGTTCTGTGACAGGGAGTACAGCTTCACCCCCGCTGAACTGCGCGGCCTGCTGGATGCAAAAAAAGAATGAAGTTTTTTCGAAAAGCATCTTGACAAATCCGGAATAATTTAGTATTATTACCAAGCTGTGATGCGGGAGCATAGCTCAGCTGGTTAGAGCACCTGCCTTACAAGCAGGGGGTCACTGGTTCGAGTCCAGTTGTTCCCACCATGCTTTCCCCTCACAGGATTTGCCTCGGTAGCTCAGTAGGTAGAGCAGCGGACTGAAAATCCGCGTGTCGCCAGTTCGACTCTGGCCTGAGGCACCATCCGCGGCTTTAGCTCATCCGGTAGAGCGCCACCTTGCCAAGGTGGAGGTAGCGAGTTCGAGCCTCGTAAGCCGCTCCAACAAAAGGATTTGCGGACGCTTCCGCGTCCGCAAATCTCATATCCGGCGCCATAGCCAAGTGGTAAGGCACGGGACTGCAAATCCCTGACCCCCGGTTCAAGTCCGGGTGGCGCCTCCAAAACAAAGGAACATCCCATCGGGGTGTTCTTTTGTTTTATGCGGTGTTACTCCCAATCTTGAGCCGGTTCGCCGAAGGCGAATTCCGGCGACGGGCATGCGCAAGCATGCCCCAGTGCCGCGCAGCGGCGTCAAGTCCGGGTGGCGCCTCCAAAATGAAAAAGACATCCAAATGGATGTCTTTTTTGTTTTGCAGTGTTATACGTGCCCCAGGCGCTGGAACATTTTCCCTCCCGGCACGTCTCATAAATATGCCGACAGAGAAAACCGATCAGGAGGATATCACGATGAAACTGCCTCTTGCTTTGTTCCTGCTACTGTGCGTGTCTTTGACATGCATCTCCTGCGCGCAGACTTCGCCCGTACCGACAGCCGAGCCTGCCGCGGCTTTGCCGTCATGGCCCCCGGAGATTACAGACGGGGCTTCCGAAATTCTGACGTCCATGCTCTCCCCCGCCAGCGGCTATCTGCTCAAGAAGGGCTATCCCGCGATGGGTCTCATGGAGAGTACCCTCTACTGCACCACAGACGGGCAGAGCTGGACACCGGTGCGGGAGATCCACGACGATGTATACAACTATCCCAAGGCTCTGTACTTCTGGGACGAAAGCAGCGGCGTGATCCTGACGAATTATCACGGCTATGACGAGTGTGTATATCTGACTCTCGACGGCGGCAGGACATGGTCGCCGATCCCGATCGAGCCGGACGGCGTCCCCGCCGGGTTCAGTTACCTCGAGGGTGAACGAGCGTGGACAGAGAACGGAACCCTGATGCTTGAACTGTCAGCGCACTATGAGGACCGGGAGCCCGTCGTTTTCTGCGTGCCGGCAATCCTTCCGCAGACTTAAAAAGCTTCTTCCGATCCCGAACCGGCGCATCGAAAAATTTTTTTCGGGGTACGCGGTTTTGTGACGCTTGTGTGACGAAAGTTGTGTTATCTTGTACACGCAAACAAAAAAACACAAACAAAAACAAATAGGAGGAAATAAAAAATGATGATCAATAACAAAACTGCTGTAAACGACATTCTTCTCGAGACCGCCTGCGGCGGCATCGTCCATCAGATTACCGATCCCGCTCAGATCTACTTCCAGTGGCATATGTGCGACCACTACGGCAACACTTACGGTGAGATCAGCTATGACGCCGGTGTAGGTTTCGTTACCCCGGGGCTTGATGACAACCAGTGGCATATGTGCGACCACTACGGCAACACCTACGGGTGGATTGAGTACGACTGAACAAACGAAAAAACAGACCGGCGGGCCAATAGCCCGCCGGTCAGTTTTTGTGAAATCAGAGCGCCGCCTTCCTGGCGGCCAGCTTTTCTGTGAACTTGTCGATCAGTTCGGCGTTCATCGCCGGGCTCTGGAGCATGGCGTCGAAGAGCATCTCAAGCCGTTCCTCCCCGCCGTAAAAAACGTTTTGCGCATAGTACTCAACTCCCGAGAGGGTAGCCTCATACAGTCTGCCGTAGGATTTTCCGCTGCGGGCAAAACCGCCCTCGGTCAGCGCCCCCTTGGCCAGCAGCCGGTTGAGCAGAATATGGATGGAATTGTCCTTCCAGTTCTTGTCCACCGACATCTCCAGGATTTCACCGCGAGTCAGCGGTTTCCCGGCTCCCCAGATCACGTTCATGATTTCAAGCTCGCTTTTGGTTAATTCCATTGACATCCCTCTCTCCGTCCGCACGCCGCAATCCTGACCATTTCATCACGGCATAATGTATATTATACGTTTTAATTGTATGTCTATTGATGTGAATTGTCAAGTATTCAATTGCGTCAAATATATGAATAATACAGACTTAGTGCGTCATAAAATTTGAGGGATTGGTAAAAATTATCAAGTTAATATGCTTCAGATATTCAGCAGTCACACCGTCGCCGGGAACCAGTCTGCCCGTGAAGCTGCCGTCATAAATCGTTCCGCTGCCGCAGGAGGGACTGTTGCTTTTCAAAAGCGCGATCCGGGCATCAAAACGTTCTGCCAGCTTTTCGGCGATCTCCGCGCCGCGCCGGAATTCCGCCGTCACGTCCCTTCCGTCCCGGGTAATGACCCGATCCCCTATCCGTTCGCTGGGTGTACGCGGGGTAGGCAGGCCGCCCGCCGCCTCCGGGCATACCGGAATCAGGCGGTAGCGTCGGCGCAGATCGGCAAGCACATCCTCCGGAAGGGCGTTGTTCCCGCCGCTGTACTTGCAGTTTGCCCCCATGAGGCAGGCGCTGATGAGAAGGCTTTCCATTCCCCTCACCTCCGCATGCTCATGCCGAGAAAGGCGCCGCAGAGTCCGCCGATGATGTGCGTGAGCTGGGAGACATTATCAGCGAGCGTCACGCCGTCGATCACCTCGCCGCCCACATAGAGCGCCAGCACGAGGATCAGCGTCAGCGGGATGCAGCCGTCGCGCATGCCCGCAAGGGAGGACATGACGATCATCATGAACACGATGCCCGATGCGCCGAGAAGCGCAGAGCCCGGGAAGAACAGCCAGTGCACCAGCCCCGACACCAGGGCCGTGATGAAGATCGCCCAGAAAAGCGGGCGGCTGCCGTAGCGCTCCTCAAGCGGCGGGCCGACCACCAGGATCATCATCATGTTCCCGATATAGTGGGAGTAGCCCGTGTGCCCGAGTACATGCAGCACAAAGCGCGGGTAGGTGCCAAGGTCGTTGAAGGCCGAGCGGTAGACGCTGAAGAGCATGTGGGTGCTGCGCCCGCCGGTGAAGCGGTCGAGCAGCAGCACGCCGAAGCTCAGGATGGCAAAGCTCAGCACCACGGGCGAATTATACTGGATGCGGATGCCGCCGCGCCTCATTCCTCCGCCTCCAAAGCGGCAAGGGCAGTATCATAGGCTTCCTTGGTACGCGCATCGAAGCACACCATGCGCGCAAACTCAATCTCCGGGTGCGTTTCCAGGTATACCGCGATGGTGCCCACCGCGATCTTCGCCGCTCTTTCCAGCGGGAAATGGTATACGCCGGTACTGATGGATGGAAAGGCCACGCTCTTGCAGCCGTAGTCGCTGGCAAGCTGCAGGCAGCTTAGATAGCAGGAGGCCAGCAGCTCATCCTCGTTGTTACTGCCCCCGTGCCAGACGGGGCCCGGCGTGTGCAGGACGTATTTTGTCGGCAGACGGTAGCCTTTCGTGATCTTCGCCTCGCCCGTGTCGCAGCCGCCCAGGGTGCGGCACTCTTTCAGAAGCTCGGGGCCTGCCGCGCGGTGGATGGCGCCGTCCACCCCTCCCCCGCCCAGAAGCGAGGTGTTGGCGGCGTTGGCGATGGCGTCCACCGTCTGCTTTGTAATGTCGCCCTGTACGATTTCAATACGTGTTTTCATGGCTTTCAGAGAATCTCCTTTGCCCAGTCTGCAAGCTCTGCGCCGCTGTGCACCAGCTTTGCGCCCAGAAGGTCACCGCCCGTGAGGTACGGTCTGAGCCGTTCCGCCGTCTTGCCGATGCCGCTGCCGCCGGAGGTGGCAAAGGCCGCGATCTTCTTGCCGAACCAGTTGTAGCCCGAGCAGAAGGTGTTTACCACGTTGGGCGCGCCGCCGTACCAGATAGGAAAACCGATCAGGACCGTGTCATAGTCGTCGAAGTTCTCGATGCGCCCGGCAACCGGCACATCTTTTTTGCCGAATTTCTCCTTGTTGCAGCGGGCCAGGGGGTTGGTGTAGCGCAGGTCCGCGGCGGTGTAGGGCTGCTCGGGCGTGATCTCAAAGAGATCAAACCCCAGGGTCCGGGCCGCATCCTTCGCCGCCTTTGCGGTGGTGCCGTTTTCCGCGCTGAAATAGCAGATCAAAGATTTCATACGGTAAGCCTCCTCAATGTGTTGTCATGATGATTTTTGGTAATGATTGATTATAGCATAAATGCCGCGGACATGATACTGTTTTCTTGTCGGAATGTGTAGGGGCCGATTCAAAATCGGGAATTGACATTTTTTTGATTCGACATTAGTATGATAAAGCATCAAGCCAAAAGGACGGAGAGCGCATGCACGGAAGAAAACGCAAAGAGAACAGGGTGAGCATTGCCGGGATCGCAAAGCAGCTGCTGGGAAACCGGGTGTTTCTGATCGCGCTCATCTCGGCCTGCGTTCTGATCATGCTGCTGTCTCTGTACTCCATCATCCGCTCCTTACAGCTCATGCACGAGGTTCGCGCATCCGAGCTCACCCCGGAACAGATCGCCGCACAGACGCCGGACCCCTACTTTGTGCCGACGCCGGAACCGACGAGCTGGCCCACACCGCGCCCGCTCCCCACCCCGACACCGGAGCCGACGCCGGAACCGCCCTGGGGCTTCAAAACCTTTGGCGACAGCGAATACTATCTGCTGGAAAACGGCAATCTGCTCACTGGCCTGCACCCGATCGACGGGAAGCTCCACTATTTCAACATCGACGGGCAGCACGCCTCCGCCCTCGGCATCGATGTCTCCTACCACAACCGGGGCATCAACTGGAACGCCGTGCGTGCCCAGGGGGTGGACTTTGCCATCATCCGTCTGGGCTATCGCGGCTGGGAGACCGGCCTTCTGCACCTCGACACCTGCTTTGAGCAGAACCTGCGCGGGGCGAAGGCTGCCGGTCTCAAGGTCGGCGTGTATATCTACTCCACCGCTGTCAACGCCCAAGAGGCCCAGGAAGAGGCTAGCCTTGTGCTCACGCACTTAAACGGCTTTCCGCTCGATCTGCCGGTCTACTTCGACACCGAGCAGTCGGGCGAATACCCCGGCGGCCGCGCAGACAAGCTCCACAAGGTGCGGCGCTATGAGATCGTCACCGCCTTTTGCCGCGCTATCCAGGACGGCGGCTATGAGGTGGGGGTCTACTCGGGACAGAACTACCTGAAAAACCATGTGGCCTTCCACACGCTGGAAGCCAATCCCGTGTGGCTTGCAAGCTACACGCGCTATAACCTCCTGCCGGATTTTCCGTACGCTTACGACATGTGGCAGTTTACCGACTGCGGCGTGGTCGCCGGCGTCCGCGGCGTGGTGGATATGAACGTGGTATATGACTGAAAGAAGGGGTGGGTGATCCCATCAAAACCAGAACTGTCCGCCTCGTGACATTGGGACTGTGCCTGCTGTTTCTGCTGGCAGGGCTTGTGCGCACGATTCTTTCTCCCGACACGGAGATTTCCTATGAAAACCGCCCGGCCAACCGCCTCCCGAGCTTCAGCACAGTCTCCTTTCTCCACGGCGCGTATCAGGCGGATGTTGAGGACGCCTTATCCGATCAGCTCCCCTGCGCGATCCGCATGAAAAAGCTGTACAATATTTTTGACACACGCCTTGCCCTGCCGCTCATCCGTTTCCTGGGAAAAGACGGCGGCTATGTGGGCTTTCGGGATGTATGCTTTTTTAAGGATATGCTGGTGGTGCGCCCCATCCCGCTTGAGGAGAAAGAGGACGCTTATCTTGAAAGCGCCCGGCTCATAGGCGACTGGCAGCAGGCGGCGCCGGAGACGCCCTTTTACGTCTACTATATCGAGACCGACCGCGATCTGAACCTCGAAACCGGGGAGAAAAGCGGACTGTATGACTGTCTCGCCGGGGCACTCAGTCTGCCGGAAGATCGCGTGAGCCGTTTGAGAGTCGACTCCTTTGACGTGTATCACAGCCTCTTCTTTAAGACCGATCACCACTGGAACGCCGCGGGCTCTTACCGGGGTTATACCGACATCTGCGCCATGATGGGCATCGAGTCGATTCCCACCGGGGGCGTATTCACTGTCCCGGCCTGCTATCGCGGCACACGTGCCGCCGGGGCGGAGGGCGTGGCCGCGGAAGATTTCGCCGTCCATCTCTACGCATACCCGGATATGACGGTTACGATCCCCGCGGGGTCCATCCCGGATTACGGGATGCAGACGCTGTTTATCAGCGGGGAGCTTGAGGGCGTGTCCTACGGCAGCGTCTTCGGTGTCGACTGCGGCGAGCTGGTGCTGGATACAGGCAGCCCGGGCAGGAATCTGCTGGTGATGGGCGACTCCTATGACAACGCCATCGTCAAGGCGCTGGCAGGTCGATTTTCCAAAACATACTGTGTGGATCTGCGCTCCTATGCGTCCGATCTGGGCAAGCCTTTTGTGATGGATGACTATCTCAAAGACCACGCGGTCGACTGTGTACTCCTTGTTGGCGGTGTGGACTACTTCGGCGCGACTCTGCCGCGGGAAGGAGGGCACTGAGATGTCCTTTTCCTCCCTGAGCTTTCTCTTTTTCTTCCTGCCTCCGGTCCTGCTTTTGTACCAGATCCCCCGCTCGGCACGGGTAAAAAATGCCGTGCTGCTGCTCGCGTCTCTGCTGTTTTATGCCTGGGGCGCACCGAAGGCCCTGCCGCTGCTTGTTGGGACGGCGCTCGCCGTATGGCTCTGCGGCCTCGGAACAGAGAGGGGCCTTCGCTTCTGCCATCCCCTGTCTCTTGCGCTCGTGCTCGGGAGCCTGCTGCTGTTTAAGTATCTGGGTTTTTTCGCGGGGCTCTTCGGCTTTCATAGCCTGCCCGCGCTGCTGCTGCCCGCCGGGATCAGCTTCACAAGCTTTCAGCTCATGGCCTACAGCATCGACCTCAGGCGCGGGCTGATCCCGGCCGAGCGCCTCTTTGACCGCTTCCTGCTCTATGTTTGCTTTTTCCCCCAGCTCCTGCAGGGTCCGATCCTGCGCTACGGGGAGACTGCCCCGATGCTGGAAAAGCGCAGCGTCACACTTGACGGCGCGGTATACGGCATGCGGCGCTTTGTGCGGGGACTTGCGAAAAAGGTACTGATCGCCGATCAGGTCGCGGTGCTCTCAGCCGCCGTCTACGGTGCACCCGAGGGTGCCGGGACAGGCGCGCTGTGGCTGGCAGCCCTGTGCTACACCTTCCAGATCTACTTTGACTTTTCCGGCTACAGCGATATGGCCATCGGGCTTGGGCAGCTCTTCGGCTTTGCCCTGCCGGAGAATTTCGATCATCCCTATGCCGCCCTCTCTGTCACGGATTTCTGGCGGCGCTGGCACATCACGCTGTCACGCTGGTTTCGCGATTACGTGTACATCCCCCTCGGCGGCAAGCGGGTGCGGCGCGGGCGCTTTGCCCTGAATCTGCTGACCGTGTGGGCGCTGACCGGACTGTGGCACGGCGCTGCGTGGAATTTTGTGCTGTGGGGCTTGTATTATGGCATACTGCTGCTGATTGAAAAGCTGGTGATCGGAAATCATATTGAGCGCGTGCCGGTCATCCTGCGCTGGTTTTTGACCTTCACGCTGGTGAATATCGGCTGGGTGTTCTTCAACCTCAGTGGCCCGGGCGCGCTGATGAAGGCGCTCTCCGGTATGTTCGTCTATGCCCCCACCGATTGGCGGACACTGCTGTCCCTTGACGCCTCCGTCTGCTCCAAGGCGGCGGCTCTGCCCTTCGCGCTGCTGTTCTCCTTTCCTCTTGCAAGGCAGCATGTGAAATTGGAAGCGGGCCCGCGCTCTTTCGCGGTTAACGGCGCCTACCTGGCTTTACTCTTTGTCTGCGTCATGTTCATCATAAGCTCGTCCTTCACCCCGTTTATCTATTTCAATTTCTGATACAGCAAAGTCCCCTGCCGTCTTTGATTCGGCAGGGGACTTTGTTATTTCGTTTTGTCTTCTGTTGTTGATTGCGCTTGGTTATCCGAGCTGTTCTCTGCGCCGGTCGGTCTCTGTCTCCGGTTAAACAGCAGCACCCAGCCGAGCACGCCGAGCACGAGGCCGAGCATAAGGCCGGTGCTCATATTGTTCATGAGCTTGCCGATCACAGTGCCGATGGCGATGCCGATGACGATGGCAAGGCTCAAGCCCTTTGTACCGCTGTATTGTTTCGTCGGCTTATTATTCTGTTCCATGGCTGACCCTTTCTTTATGTAAACTATTATATGGGCTCTTTTTTACGTTTACCATTTTATGTAGACTATTTTCTGTCAATCAATTTATGTTAATTATGTTATGTGAATTAATAGACTGTCTTCACATCTTCAGCTCTGACACGATAGCGGCGGCAGAAGGTGTTGAGGTCCTCGTCTGTGCGGATCAGCATCAGCTCCTGTAGCTTGCCGGTGCTTTTATCCCGCATGCAGGCCACCTTCTCCCCCGTACAAATGCTCGAGCGGATCACCGGCTCGTATACCGCCGGGTCAAAGGCGGTAGTTGCCGGTTCCGGCTGATGTTTTTTGAAAAATCCCATTGTCGATATCCTCCAATCGGTTTCCATATTTTATTTTACATAATTTTATTTACTTAATTTTGTTTTCATATTTTTGGCTACATAATTATAGCTCAATATAGTACGGGCAGATATCTTCATAGTGTCCGTCCTTCATGCGAAAACCGCCGGGGATCACGCCGAGCTGCTGAAAGCCCAGCTTTTCATAGAGCCTGCGGGCGCGGGTGTTGGTGGCAACGACGGCGTTGAACTGCAGCACCCGGTAGCCGAAGGCGGGCGCGGAGGCGATGCAGTCGCGCACCAGCTTTTCCCCGATGCGCAGGCCCCGGCTTTCGGAAGACACGGCATAGCTTGCGTTGCAGATGTGCCCGCAGCGGCCGACATTGTTCGGGTGCAGAATGTAAAGGCCGAGGACCTTCCCGTCGCCCTGCCGCACGGCCACGGCACTGCGGGTCTGGGAAGCGAAGAAGGTGCGAGCCTCATCAATGCCAAGGCACTCCTCCTGCGGGAATGCGATCCCCTCCTCCACCACCTCGTTCCAAATGGCAGCCATAGCTGGCAGGTCTTCTTCCGTATAGGCTCTGACAATAATATCTTCCATGTGTGTATTCCTTCTTTATTAACATATTTTACTTTACATAATGTTGTTTACTTAATTGTTATTTCTCCAGGTACGAAAGTCCATGCCATAGTCCGGACGGACAGAGGCGAGGTAGGCGGTGTAGAGATTGGCAGTGCGGTCAAAGAGCGCGGCGATCTCGCCATCCGGGTCAAAGGAAGCAGCAGCGCGCATGTCACCCGAGAAGTAGGCGCGGTTGAGCCTGACGATGTATTCGGTCATGCGCTCGACCTCCTCCGGCGTGAAGTTAAAGAGAGACAAAGTCTCAGCGGTACTTGCCCGGTTGCGGGCGTCGAAAAAGCCTGCCGCATAGGCCGGGAAGTCCAGCAGCTCCGCTTCCGTCCTCCCCTGCTCCTTTGCCCAGGCGGAGATATCCGTCTCCTTTGTCTGATAGCGCAGTTTATCCCCCGAAACCGTCAAAACCCCATACTGGCACGGGGAAACAGCAAGAGCTGAGCTTGCAATCTCCGTAAGGCCGTCCTCCGTCTTCCAGTGCTGGCAGTGCAGATGCCCGCTCAGATACAGCGTGACACCATAATCCCGGAGCAGTTCGGCGAGCTGCTCGGCCTTGTCGATCACGTAGCCCGCGCGGAAAACGGAGAGCCGGAAGATGTTCTGGTGCCCTGCCGCGAGCACATGAAGTCCCGCGTCACGGGCGGCTTTGAGCTGTTCTTCGACCCATTCGAGGCTCCTGTCCGAGATGCCGCAGGGGTCGTGGCGGGTGTTGTAGTCAAGCATCAAAAGGCGGGTATCGTCGTTGAGATCGACCACATAGCTGAGGGTATCCGTGTCGATGCTCAGGGCCTCGTCAAAGCCGAAGTCGGCATAGATGCGTCGAAAATCCGCGCTTTCCGCGAAGGGAACGTGCTGAAACTCTGCGCCGGAGAAGGATGCTGCGTTGGGGTTATCCAGATCGTGGTTGCCCGGCAGGACATAAATCCGAAGGCCCGCAGTCTCTGCGTCGCGGAGCTTTGCCGCCAGGGCCGTATGGCTCAGAAGCGCACCGTTAAAAGTGAGGTCACCCGTCAACAGCAGGGCTTCCGGCTTCTGTGCAATCGCTTCCGCAAGAAAGGCATCCATGATCTCCTCGCTGTATTTCATGAGCTTGCCGTCGGAATTTTCGGTGAGGGCGGTGAAATACAGGCCGTGATCCGTAAGACTCGGCGCGATAAAGTGCAGATCCGTCGCCACAAGCAGCGTATTGCTGTCCTCCCCATGGGCAGCCCACGGAAGCGGCACGCACAGCAGCGCAAGCACCAGCGCAAACGACAGGATCTTCTTCATTCCCCTCACCTCTTTCTGCCTACCATAATAATAGATTCTTTGACAATTTGCAATCTGTAAAGCTTTCTGCTATAATACGGAATCATTCCGCAATACTGGAGGCATGCCCGTGCATCCCGTCGCCCATTTCAAAACCATCACCCGCCACCGCAATCTGGTGTGCAAATACTGCTTCCGTCTGGGGCTGTACTCCCAGGGGCTCAAACATGACCTGAGCAAGTATTCCCCGGCGGAGTTCATCACCGGCGCGAAATACTACCAGGGCAGCCGCAGCCCCAACGACGCCGAGCGAAAGGAGACCGGTGTGTCGCTTGCATGGCTGCACCATAAGGGCCGCAACCGGCACCATCTGGAATACTGGGTCGACTATGTCATCAATCCCGACGGCAGCGTGGGCTTTGCCGGCAACAAAATGCCGCTGCGCTATGTGGCCGAAATGTTCTGCGACCGCATCGCCGCAAGTCAGATCTACCTTGGGGACAAGTACACGAACGCCTCCCCGTATGATTATTATGTAAACTCAAAAGGTGTCATCATGATTCATCCCGAGACCGGCGCGGAGCTGCAGGAAATGCTGCGCGTGCTCAAGGATGAGGGTGAGGACGCTGCGTTTGCCTATGTGCGCAAGCGGCTGAAGGAAGACAAACAGCATAAAGGATAACATTGAGGGACGCCCGCATGGGCGTCCCTCTGATTCATTTCTGTATTTTTTTGATCCGCTCAACCGCGTCCTTTTTGAGCGCGGCAATGTCGACCTTGCCGGTGCCGAGCAGCGGCAGTTCCTTGTAGACAAGGAAGAAGGACGGCACTTTGTAGCGGGCGAGGCGGGCCGAGAGGGCGGCGCGGGCGGCGTCTTCGTCAAAGGTTTTTCCGGGAGCGCAAACCACGCAGGCGCAGACCTCCTCGCCGAAAAACTCGCTCGGCACGCCGATGACCTTGGCATTGGCAACCGTATTGAGCTCGGTGAGTGCGTACTCGATCTCGCCCGGCATGACGTTCTCGCCGCCGCGCAGAATGAGCTCCTTGTACCGGCCCAGCAGGCGCAGGTATCCTTCCTCATCCAGAAGGCCCCGGTCCCCGGTGTGGAGCCAGCCTTCCGCGTCGATGGCCTGATCGTCAAGCCCGATGCGGTAATAGCCGCCCATGAGACTGTAGCCCTGCACCAGGATCTCGCCGTCCGTGCCGACGGGACACGCCTCTCCGGTGTCGCGGTTGACGATCTTGAGGCGGATATCAGGCCAGGGCTTGCCGACGGTGAACATGACATGCTCGTCCGTGTCCTCGTACTCGGTGATGCTTACGGGGGCCATCTCGCTCAGACCGTAAGAGGACAAAAAGTGGTTGTTCGGCATGGCGGCCTGGAAGCGCTCCATCTGCGCACGCGTCGCTGCAGCAGCAGAGATAATGGTGCAGCGCAGACTTTTCAGCTTTTCGGGCGTGAAGCTCTTATTGTTGATGAGCGCCAGGAGCATCGACGGCACCGAGTGGAACACGGTGCACTGCTCGCGGCTGATGAGTTCCAGGATCGTGTCGGTGCGGATGTCCTTGGGAAGATAGAGCGTTGCGTCGGCGCAGGCACCCGCAAGGAGCCCCGCGACCAGGCCGAAGATGTGGAACATCGGCAGGATGAGACAGATCTTGTCCGCCTCCGTCAGCCGCTGGTTTCCCGCACTGCCGCAGGACGCGTTCAGCACCCCGTAGGACGACAGCAGCACGCCCTTGGGGGTGCCGGTGTAGCCGGAGGTGAAGATCATGAGGGCGGGATCGTCCGCCCGGACAGGAGCCAGCGGATAGCTGACAGGCTCAGCCTGCCGGGTGCGAAAGTCCAGGGTGCTGCGGATGGAATAAAAGCGCGTGAGCCTGCCGTCGGAGGCCTCTTCAATTTTTTCCAGAAACACCCGCTCGTCCTTCATCTCCAGGATCTCGCCGTAGCAGAGGAAGTCCGCGTCCCCGCCCAGAGCAACCGACGCGATCTCTGCGGCCTTGAGGCCGGGGTTGATGAGCGCGGCGACCGCACCCAGCTTCTGCACGGCATAGAAGGTATAGACCCAGTTGACGGAGTTTCTGCCGCAGATGGCGACATGGCTGCCCTTGCGCACGCCGAGGCGTGCAAGGTCGGTGGCGATCACATCCGCGCAGGCATCGATTTCCCGCCAGGTGTGCTCCCCGGCTTCGCTCACCATGGCAACGCTGTCACCCCTGGCATAACGCTTGGTGGCGAGAAAGTCCCGGAAGCTCAGGCGCTTGTACTCCGGGCCCGGCTCTTCTGCCTTCTCGATTTCAAAAAAGTCCTGAAAACCACTGACCCTGAGCGTTCCCATGACCTTGGGGCGCACGTTGACAAGGCGCATGATGCCCGCTGTAAAGCGCCGGCGGGCAATGAGCAGCTCGCGCAGGCCCCTCAGGGTCACGTCGTTGAGCCAGGTGCAGTCCACCGTGATGATCTCCGCGTCGTCGGGGATGGCGGCAAAGGTCATGCGGGCATTGTCCGCGCTGTCCGGGTCGAGCCTGCCGCTCAGGTACACGCGCCAGGAGCGCGCGGTAAGTTGTTCCATTCTGATCTTCAAGGCAGTTTCTCCTTAAGGCTTGATAATGTCGATGACTGCGAACTCGGAAAAGGTGCCGGTTTTGAAGGGGATCGCCCAGCCGGAAATGCCGGAAGTGACCACGAAGGTGGTCCCGCCGCGCCTGGTCACGCCGTAAATGGCGTCGTTTGCGCCCATGAGCTGTCCGATCTGTCCGGCGGGAAAGATGTGTCCGCCGTGGGTGTGGCCGGAGAGCACCAGATCGGCACCCGCCGCGGCCTCGGCGTCATAGTCGTTGGGCTGATGGTCGAGCACGACGGAGTACTTTGTCTTATCGAGTCCCGCCATGAGCTCGTCTATGGGTGCTCTGCCGCGGTCGGAGCGGTCGCGCCGCCCGACAAGGTACAGGCAGTCATCCAGCAGGACACTTTCGTCCGTGAGGATGATGACGTTGTTTTTTTCAAGCTCTGCCCGCAGCTCGTCAGAGTCGAAGTTGCGGTATTGATAATAGCCGTTGTCGTGGTTGCCGTAGGCGAAGAAGACGCCGAAGGGGGTGTCGAGCTCGCCCAGGGCTTTGCAGGCCTCGATCATGTCCTCGCGGTCGCTGTCATCGTCCACGAAGTCGCCCACGATAACCACCGCGTCGGGGTTTAACGCCTGCACGCGCTGCATTTCGCGGGCAAAGGTCTCGCCCGTCTGGGTGATGCCGAAGTGGGAGTCCGCGATCTCCACGATGCGGTAATCGCGCTTGAGGGGCTTTACGGATTCAAAACGGTAATCGGTCTGGGAAACGTGGTGGCCGTTAACCCAGCCGACACCGAGGTATACAACGGTCAGCAGGATCGCGGCGGCACCCTCGATATTGTAGGAGATGTCGCATTTCAAGAGCTTTCGGAGCAGGAAAAAGACCAGGCCGCACAGCAGGAATGCCGCCATCAGGTGCAGCAGCACCACAAAGAGCGTCGTCACATTGAAGCGATACCAGCACACGCCTGTGAGCAGCAGCGGCAAGAGCGCCGCGACCCACGACAGCAGGCGGCTTTTCTCGTCCAGCGCGCGGATAAACGTAAAGTTGTGAAAGCGCGTCAGCAGATAGACAAACGACGCCAGCGCCGTAAACCCCAGCGCCAGCATGATGATGACCCACATCAGAAATTCCCGCTCCCCGAAAAACACATGCGGCTTTGACAACAGACCACACCTCGAAAACGACAAAATTGCAATTTTTGTTATTATAGCATGTTCGGGGGGATTATTCAATTGTTTTTGGCGCGTTTTGCGTTAATTGTACCCTGTATGGGGAGTAAGGACACAGCAGCGCGGGAACATTTTTTCTCTGATTCAGTCTAACTGTCAGCAGCAAACAGGCAAAACCTCAAAAATATTTCCATTGGATTTACAAAATCCAGCAAAATCCGCTTGTCAGGAGGTAAGGCTTATGGTAAAATAATTTGGTACTTTGGGTTGTTATGTAAATGACTTGACATATTACTTACAGTGAAGGTGCAGAAGTGAAGAAGAATAAGAATAACATAGAAAATATCGACAATATGGGCATGGAGCAGGAAGCCGCCCTCAAGAAAAAGAAAAAGCTGCGCCGCCGTCTCAGGGCCCGGCGCTTCTGGGACAGGCTTGCCGGCTTTATTATCGTGACCGTGCTGGTGGTGGGCTGCGGCCTGCTGGGGCTGGAATGGGTCATCCTCAAGGGCCCCTCCCCCGCGCTGCGCGATCTGTTCATCAGCACGATGGATGAGACGAGGCGCTTTCGCTTCGTGCCGCAGATCTTTATGACGGCCGATGAACTCAACGCCATCCGCACCCACAAGAAAATGGAAACGGACATCGCCACTGATACAAGCCTCATCACAGTCGCTGCCAATCAGGAGCGCACCGTCACCCAGATCGGCAGCGCCAGCGGCACCGGCGATGGCTCCGACGCCGACCCCTACGGTCTGGTGGATGAGGACGGCGACGGCATCATTTTTACTGAGGTCAAGGGCAACGGCTATCTCGGCTACATGACGGTGATCCTCGACCCCAAGCGCGTCTTTGTCGGCATGCCCGACAGCTACGGCGGCGTGGGCCTCACCCTCGAACAGATGTGCCAGAAATACGGCGCCATCGGCGGCATCAACGCCGGCGGCTTCAAGGATGACGGCGGCGGCGGCCTCGGCGGCATGCCCGAGGGCCTGACCATTATCGACGGCGTGTGCTACAACAGCGACATGGACGTGACCGAGGGCTTTGCCGGGCTCGACAGGGACGGCATCCTGCACGTCGGCTTCTACTCCTATGAGGACTGCCTGGCAAATGACATCGTGCACGCGGTGTCCTTCGGCCCCATCCTCATCTCCAACGGCGTGCCCACCGATCCCGAATACCTCACTTCCAGCGTCAACCCCCGCACCGCCATCGCCCAGCGCGCGGACGGCGCGATCATCATGCTGGTCATCGACGGCCGCCAGGTGCACTCCATCGGCGCGACCTACCAGGACATGGTCGACCTGCTTTTGAGCTACGGCGCGGTCAACGCCTGCAACATGGACGGCGGCTCCTCCACGGTCATGTACTATGAGGGGCGCTATGTCAACAGCTGCTCGGCCGAGGGCGGCAACCCGCGCCCCCTTCCCAATGCATTTTTGTATAAGTAAGTAAGGAATTTAACCTATGGCAAAAAAGAAACGGCTTTTGGGGAGAGTCCTCTATACGCTCTTCCTTGGCCTGTGGGCGGTACTGCTTTGCTACGGCGCATACTACGGTCTCGGCAAGGTCTGGATCTATGCCGAAGAGTACGAGGCCTCCCGCCCCAATCACACGATGGACGCGTACGTCAGCGATCTCAGCCGCAACCTCTGGGACGAGGGGATCGCGGACACGATCAAAGCCATGCCCCATGAGGTTCAGTCTGACGAGGAAGTGGCTGAGCGCGTGCGTGAAATGCTCTCCAATGGCATCACCTACACCCGCCGCAGCGGCGGCGGTGATGGCCGCGCGGTCTACGCCCTGCGCTGTCAGGGCAATGAGTTCGGCACTGTCACCATTGCGGAGGCGGACGATTACGAGCCGCCCTTCGACATGTCCCGCTTCCCCTGGAATCTGCTTCCCTGGAGCATCCGCCCCTGGCATGTGGAGAGCGAGAGTTTTGACTTCGGCGGGCTTTACAGTTCGGTGGAAATTGTGGTCCCCCGCACCTATCCCGTATACCTTAACGGCACGCAGTTGGGCGCAGAGTATGTGGTGGAAACCGGAATTCCCTTCGATGTGCTGAAAAATTACTACGAACGTTACGACGGTCTGCCCACCAAGATCCGCTACCGCTTCGACAACATTATCGGCAGCATCGATCCCGTGATTCTCGATGAGGAGGGAGAGGTTTTCATCATCGATCCCACGAAAGACGATTCACAGTTCATCAAACCCTGTTCCCCGGAGAAGCTGGAGCGTCTCGCCCAGTTCACTGCGGGCTTTGTGGACCGTTATCTGCGCTATACCTCGGGCGTAGTAGATCCGACTTACGGCTACCAGCGCCTGCAGCCCTATCTGCTGGGCGGGTCCGACCTCGACAGGCGCATGAGCGACGCCAAGGACGGTCTGAGCTGGGCGCATACCTCGTCGATCAACGTGGAATCGGCAACGCTCAACGGTGCGCTCGCCCTGGGTGACAACTACTACATTCTGGACATCACCTCCGTCGCCACGACCTTTGCAAACGGCAAGGGTGAGACGGAGAACGTCAGCAACATGCGCGTGATCGTCCGGGAGAGAAACGACGATATCCGCGCGATATTTCTTGAATTATACTGAGTCAATTGCGTTTTAGAATCTGCCTTCGGGCGGGAGAGAGAGGATAGAGAGATGGCCGGAAAAAGTAAAAGCAGGAGGCGCCTGTTCGGGAAATTCATCTATACGCTGTTGCTGCTGGCATTCGCGGCTTTCCTTGCCCTGACGGCCTATACGTGGCTGGAACGGGTGTACGACTATGCCGAGCAGTACGAGCTGTCGCGCCCGCAAAAGGCCGTGGACGCCTATCTCGAAACGCTCAACCGCGACAAGTGGAACGACGGCATGGAGCGCGCTGTGCAGGGTATGCCGCATGAAACGCAGAGCGACGAAGAGATTAAAGCCTTCGTGCAGGAAAGGCTCACCGGCGGTATCACCGCCGTGCGCAAAAGCGGGGCAACCGATACGGGAACACTCAGCTACAGTCTGCGCTGCTCCGGCCGTGAGATCGGCACCATGTCCATTGTCGAGGACGCCAACTACCGCGGCAAAGTAAACCAGGACGAGCTGCCCTGGACGCTGGTCAGCCGCTTCCTTCCCGGTATTCTCGAATGGGGACTCAAGCCCTGGGTGCTTTACTCTGACAGCTTTGATTTCTCTAATCTCTATAATTCCTTTGAGATTACCGTACCCAGCACCTATACGGTTTACCTCAACGGCCGTCAGCTCGGCGATGAATACATCGTTGCGCGGGACATCCACTACGACGTGTACGAGGATTACTACTTCGATCTGCCCATGCTGCCTACCAAGGTCACCTACCGCTTTGACAACGTCATCGGCGACGTGCAGGCGGAGATCCGCGACGAGGACGGCAATGTGGTCAACATCGACTCCACCAGGGGCGATGTCCAGTTTATCAAACCCGTGGACGACGAAACCCAGCAGCGCCTTGTGAATCTGATGCAGCCGTTCACCGAGAAGTATCTGCTCTTCCGCTCCGGCGCGACCGACGGTCTGACCGCGCTCAACAATCTCAAGCCCTACATCATCCCCGGCTCCGACATTGACAAACGCGCGCAGGATGCGCTGGACGGCCTGAGCTGGGCACACACCTCGTCCTTCAAGCTCACCGACTTCCAGTTCAACGGTGTGCTGCCCCTGGCGAACAACTGCTATGTCTGCGATGTTACCGCCACGACCGATACCTACACCTACGGCAAGGGCGAAGTCACCGACATCATCCCGCTCAGCGTGATCGTCTATGACGACGGCAGCACGACTCTGGCCTTCAAGGTCAATTAACGGAGGTATTTCCGTGGAACAGTCTCAAAACCTGGATTGCCGGGCATGCATGGCAATTGTGCTGCCCTCCCTCGATCCGGACAAAAAGTTTATCAAAGTCATTGAAAGCCTTCTTCAAGAAGGCTTTCAGCACCTTGTCATCGTCAACGACGGAAGCTGCGCCGAACGGCAGCATTTCTTCGACGAGGCCGCTTTGATGCCCGGCTGCACGGTGCTGACGCACGAAGTAAACAAAGGTAAAGGCCGCGCGCTCAAGACCGCCTTCGGCTACGTGCGGGAAAAGCTTCCCGCGCTGCACGGCGTCATCACCATCGACGGGGACGGGCAGCATCTGACCGGTGATATCGTCGCCTGCGGGCAGCGCATGCTGAAAAATGAGGACAAGGTGGTGCTCGGCTGCCGGGATTTCAGCCTCCCCGGCATTCCGCCGCGCTCGGTAGCGGGCAATAAAACCACCTCGCGCTTCTTCAGGCTCCTGTTCGGCATCCGGCTTTCCGATACGCAGACCGGCCTGCGCGCCATCCCGGCGCAGTACCTGCAGACCTTCTGCGATATTGAGGGCGAGCGCTTCGAGTACGAGACCAACATGCTGCTGTACATGAAGCGCCTCGGCATCGGCTTTCTTGAGCAGCCTATTGAAACCGTCTACGATCCCGATGACTACAGCTCCCACTATAACGCCGTGAAGGATTCCCTGCGCATCACGAAGGTCATGCTGCGCTTTCTGATCACCGGCTCCGGGTTCCGGTATCTGGTGAGCTCCGTGCTCTCTTTCCTGCTGGATAACGGGCTTTATCGCCTGCTGTTCGCGATATTTTTCGGCTCAATGGCGGCGGAGGCAGCCTCGGCCGCAGGCCAGGCCATCGCCCGTGCGCTCTCCTCGCTTTTCAACTTCACCATGAACGACCGTTTCGTCTTCCGCAACAATGCGGAGCACGGCAAGGCGTTTTTGAAATACTACTGCCTGTGCATCCCGCAGACGCTCGTCTCCATGGTGTGCCTGACGGCATTGGTCAGAGCGCTGGAGATCTCCTCCCCCGGCTTTGCGACCTTCGTGAAGATTCTGGTTGAGACGGCGCTGTTTTTCATCAGCTACTTTATCCAGAAGCTTTGGGTTTTCGGGAAGAAATGAACACGAAACAGGGACAAATGCCGCGGCATTTGTCCCTGTTTTCTTCTACGAAAAGAGTTTTTCGATATACTCTTTCGTGTGCCGCGTCAGAGCGTCAAAGTCCATATACGGTCTGTAGATCGCCTCGAGTTTATCATGCAGGGCCTTGGCCGCGCGCAGTTCCTCGATTCCGGCGGCAAGGGCCCGCTCGCTCTGCAGGCGCTCCCCCTGCGGGACTCTGACTGCGGCGGGCGCGCGCAGAAAGGTGATCCCCTGCTCCGGCAGCAGCACCGCTTCCAACTGATCAGGCCGCAGCGGGCGCGGGCAAAGGATCAGCTTTGCGGTCTTCTTCTCCGCCAGGGCTGCCGCCTGCTCCAGCACCGCATGGCCGCGCAGATGATAAATTTGTTTACATAATGAGTTTACGGTATCATACAGATGCAGCATCCCTTTGCAGGAGATGGCCGAGACGAAGCGCCGCTCTTTCCGGCATGCGCCGCCCTCCCGGTCCGACAGGGTATCCAGGATCTTGTGCACCCGCTGTGCTTCTTCCTGCGCGACGACAGCGTCGTGAAGCTCCTCCGCCTTCTCCAGCGCGGCAGCAGCGGTAAGGTGCCGATAGGCCGTGTCATAGTGCGCCTTGTATTCCCGGTTCAGCGCGATAGCGTGGTCCCGGTCCTGCTCGTCAAGCGACAGGCGGCAGAAGCGCCCAAGGTTAACATAATCTGCATCCGCACCAAACAGCTTTGGCTCCCGGACATGGGGCGCGGTGCCGTCCACCCAGGCCTGCCCCAGGGCCGGGACAAGCAGACCGTCAAGGGAGTCCGGGTCACCGGAGCAGAGGATGCTCTCGGTATCCAGACCGCGCGCCTGTGCCTCAGAGCGGATGCGTTTCATGAAGCCGGACTTGCCGCTACCAGGCCCGCCCTTGATGATATGCAAAAACTGCGGTGCGCCCGGGAAGGCGTCGTACAGCGAGTAGAAGCCCTGCCCGGAGTTTGCCGCGAGAAAGAATGTCTGATCCAAGGTTCTTCCCCCTTCCATACCATAGTGTATGCAAGAAACACCGGATTGACACGCGGCACAAAAGCCGTTATGATGTTGCCGGAATTGGAGGGAGAAGGATGATCAACTGTCTGCTTTTTGATTTTGACGGGACGCTTTTTGATACGGTGGAGGGCGTCACCAAATCCGTGCGATATGCTGTAAACAAGCTGGGCCTGAACCCGGAGCTTGAAAGCCTGCGCTGTTTTGTGGGTCCGCCGCTGCAGGATATGTTCATGGAGCATTTCGGCTTTGACCAGGACACCGCCGCGCAGGCCGTAGCGGATTTCCGCGAGCGCTACGGTCCCATTGGGCTTTACGAGTGCCGTGTTTTTCCGGGAATCCCGGAGATGATCGCGCGGCTTAAGGCCGCGGGGTATCTGCTCGGCGTCGCCACCAGCAAACCGCAGCCGCTCGCGGAAAAGCTTCTGGCGCGGGAAGGGATGCTGTCGCTCTTTGACGTGATCGTCGGCAGCAATCCGGACAAAGGCGATGACACGAAGGCCGCTGTCCTGCGTCGGGCCATGGACACGCTCGGCGTCGGAACGAACGAAACGGTTTTGGTCGGCGACACGAAGTATGATGTCCTGGGTGCAAAGCAGTGCGGCGTGCCCTGCATCGGCGTCGGCTGGGGCTGCGCTGCCGAGGGTGAGCTCGAAGCCGCAGGCGCAGACCGGATCGTGCCGGACATCCCGGCGCTGGAAGCGCTGCTGAAAAAGATAAAGTGAGCATCAAAAGCCACCTTCCGGGGAAAGTGGTTCCTGTCATTGCGAACCAGTGACCGATGTCACTGGTGTGGCAATCCGTATTCCCCCAACGCCACGTGTTTACTGACATTTCACCGGAGAACGGATTCCCACGCCAGTGTGCGCACTTGCTCGGAATGACGCTCTATTTAAAGATTGTCTACACATCAAAAAAACCACCTTCCTCCCGGAAGGTGGTTTTTCGTATAAAAGGCAGGGATTACTTCTTATTTCCGAACAGGCCGCGGATGATAGCGCCGGTGCTGCTGCGCATGGCAGAGCTCAGGGCATTGCGAGCGGCGCGCTTGGCGATGGTCTGGGCGCTGGTGGTCTTGCCGCCGGTGGCCGCGTTGATGATGTTGGTGGACAGCGCGCCCATCACAGAGGACGCGGCTGTGGTCACCGCCTGCTGGGCAATCTTTTTCTTCTTGGCAGCCTCGCGCTCGGCCTCCTTCTGGGCGGCAAGCTCCGCCTTCTCGGCGGCCTTCTGCGCAGCGAGTTCTTCCTTGAGGCGCTGCTTTTCTGCGGCGGCCTCCTCCTTGAGACGCTGCTTCTCGGCCTCACGTTCGGCCTTTTCGCGGGCCGCCTCCTCGGCAGCGGCAGCGGCGGCTTCGGCCCGCTGCTTCTCAAGCTCCGCATTGGCACGGGTGAGGATCTCAAATGCAGACTCACGGTCTACGGCCTCGCGGTACTTCCCGTCCAGCTCGTCGCCATAGATGTGGCGCTTGACCTCTTCCTCGCCGGCGGCACCCATCAGGCTCTGGGGCGGGAGAATGCTGGCGCGCTCGACGACGCTGGGGATGCCCTCCTCATCGAGGAAGCTGACAAGCGCTTCGCCGACGCCGAGCTCCATGATGGCATCCTCGGTCTTGAAGGCGGGGTTGGCGCGGAAGGCCCTGGCGGCGGCGCGGACAGCCTTCTGCTCGTCCGGGGTATAGGCGCGCAGGGCATGCTGGACGCGGTTGGAGAGCTGGGCCAGCACGTCGCCGGGGATATCGCTCGGGCTCTGGCTGATGAAGTAGACGCCGACGGCCTTGGAGCGGATGAGCTTGACGACCTGGACGATCTTCTGGAGCAGGGCCTTGGGCATGCCGTTGAAGAGGAGGTGCGCCTCGTCGAAGAAGAAGATCATCTTGGGCTTGTCGAGATCGCCCACCTCGGGCAGGCGCTCGAAGAGCTCGGTCAGCATCCAGAGCAGGAAGGTGGCGTACACTGTGGGGCTCTGGATGAGCTTTTGGCTGGAGAGGATGTTGATGTAGCCGCGGCCGTCGGCGTCGGTGGCCATCCAGTCGCTGAAATCCAGCTCCGGCTCGCCGAAGAAGAGCTCGCCGCCCTCCTGCTCGAAGGCGAGCAGGGCGCGCTGGATGGCGCCGATGCTGGCGGCGGAGACGTTGCCGTACTCCACGGTGAACTCCGCGCGGTTCTCGCCCACGAACTGCAGCATGGAGCGCAGGTCCTTCAGGTCAAGAAGCAGCAGGCCGTTATCGTCGGCCACTTTGAAAACGATGTTCAAAACACCGGTCTGGATCTCGGTCAGGCCCAGCAAACGCGCCAGGAGCACTGGGCCCATGGAGCTGACAGTCACACGCACAGGGTGGCCCGCTTCACCGAAAATGTCCCAGAAACGGGTGGGATAAGCGTGGTAAGAAAAGCCGTCGATGCCGAAGCGCTCGATCCTCGCCTGCATGTCGGCGCTGTCCCTGCCGGGCTTGCACATGCCGGTCAAATCGCCCTTGATGTCGGCCAGGAAGACCGGGACGCCCATCTCGGAGAAGGACTCGGCCATGACTTTCATGGTGACGGTCTTGCCGGTGCCGGTAGCGCCCGCGATCAGGCCATGGCGGTTTGCCATGTTCGGCAGCAGGAACAGCCGCTTGTCCGACTGTGCCAGCCAGATTTTATTCTCTGTAAACATGTAACGTTCCCCCTGTAGTATTTTTGGTATTCGGTGCTTCTATGATACCACAGTCTTTTGCGCGGCACAACAAAAAATGCAGCGCTTTTTATTCATTTTTTAGAAAATTCAGTCGGCTTACAGCTTTTGACCTGTTGTGTTTCGTTTACGTTTATGGTATTCTATAATATATTTTGCGCAGGATATTCCCATGTGAGCCATATGAGAAAGAGAGGAAGCCGTCTTGAAGGATCGCGTCAAATCCGCCGTCATTCTGGTTGCCGTCACGGCGATCTGTATGCCCTGGGCCATCACCCGCATCCTGTATTTTGCACTGGCCGGCGGCCTGTGCGCCTATGAATACAGCAAGAACGTGGAAAAGCTCAACGCCCGGTGCACGCTCTGGGTCATGATCGTCTATCTCATCGCGCAGGCGGTGCTGGCATATTTCCATAAGGGTCTGTTTCTGTATGTGGTGTGCTTTATCTTCTGCCTGTATCTGGCTCTGTTCTCGGGTGTGATCCACAAAAGGGTATCGGGCATCGGCGCGCTGTATACCCTGGCAGGTATGTCCTACCCTTGCGTGCTCTTCGGCATCATCCTCGTCATCAGTGTGAGCGATATCTGGTGGCAGACGCTGCTGACGGCCTGCCTTGCCACCTGGGTGTGCGACAGCGCAGCTCTCTTCGGCGGCATTCGCTTCGGCAAGCACAAGCTGGCCCCGGCGGTCAGCCCAAAAAAGACGGTCGAGGGTGCGTTAAGCGGCCTTGCGTCGTCGGTTCTCTCAGGTCTTGCAGCCTATTGGGTCCTCGGCCTGTCGACGCCGGTATCTCTGCGTCTGTGCCTGCTGACGGCGTTTCTCGCCTGCGTGATGGGCCAGGTCGGCGATCTGGCCGAGTCGCTTCTCAAGCGCATGATCGGCGTGAAGGATTTCTCCAATCTCATCCCCGGCCACGGCGGCGTGTTCGACCGGGCCGACAGCCTGCTGTTTTCGATCCCGACAGTGTATGTGTGCTTTCTCGTAACCGGGATCTGATGCTGCAAATGAATACCTGCATCACTCCCCGGCAGGGCGTATCCGTTTACGCTTTCGCCGGGGAGTTTGCGTGGGCAGGGAAAGGACATTTCCTCTCATTCTTCAGCCATATTTTCACTTGATATGGGACTTAAAATACCGTATAATATTGTCAGGAATTGTCTTTGCCCGTTTTTGAAGGGAGGCCTCCATATGAACGGAACGAAACTCAGCAGGACTATCCTGCCTCTGCTGTTGATGATTGCCATGCTCTTCCCCGTTTCGGCCCTTGCCGCCTCTCCCGCCGGAGAGTTTTCCGGTGCGGCCGCGGTCGAGCTTCGCCTCAACGTTCCGGAACTCTCCCCCGACAGCGCCGCCGACGGGGATTTTGTCCGCTACAGTGAGCTGGATGCGCTCGGCCGTCCGGGCGCGGTGAACGCCTGTCTCAGCCGCGCATCGCTGCAGTCCGGTCTTCGCGACGACAGTGCGCCCCTGCCCGTAGGCTGGGTCACCACGCACTATCGTGAAGAGGCGAATGAACCCCAGGGCGAAGCGCAGGGCGAGACACAGTCCAAGACACAGTTTCTCTATCGTCTGTGCTCCGTCCTCTCCCCCGCTCTGGGCGGTGATGCTTCCGATTTGAGAAATGTCTTCACCGGTACCCGGACCCTCCGCGATACAGGCATGCAGCCCTACGTGGACAAGGTTGCCGATTACCTCTCCCGCACGGCAAACCACGTGCTCTACCGCGTCACGCCCGCATACCACGGCGACGATCTCGTCCCCTTCGGCGTGCAGATGGAGGCCCTGTCCGTAGAGGACTCGGGAAGAACTATCAGCTTCAACGTCTTCCTTTATAATGTTGAGCCGGGCTTCTCCATCGACTACCGCACCGGCGAGAGCGTCCAGGACGGGGCGATTGCCGTCGAACAGACGGGGCAGGCGCTGCTGATCTCGCATTATTTCCCCGCTCCTTCCCCCATGGTCGCGCCCCAGTACGGCTCCTTTGAGGCGCTGTACGACGCGTTTGCAAAAGCTACGGGCGTCGCTGCCGCAAGTACCGCTCAATTGCAGCGCATCATGCAGCTTTGGGTGCCAAAAACGGGAGACAAATACCATCTGGTCAATCCCTGCGGCAATATGGATTCTGATGGGGCCTCTCAGCGGACAGTGGATTTGACAACGATCAGCGAGTCTCAATTGTGCGAAACCTGCTGCCAGGAGATCATTCAGGGACTTGCATCGCTGAAGGCAAGTGTTGCCGCCGCAAACGCCCGGGCCCAGGCCGCAAACGCCGCATCGCAGGGTACACAATCGGCATCCCAAGCTGCAAGCTCAAGTTCGCAGAATACATCCTCCACCCCTGCGCCGTCACAGGGCGCTGGCGCCCTGCCGCTGATCACGCCTGCGCCGTCAGACAAACCCAGCCTGCTGTCCCTGGGCTCAAGCCTGTTTTCGAGCGCAACGTCCACGGACACCACCATGGTGTGGGTAACTTCCGCGGAAAAGGTGTATCACAGTACAGAAACCTGCAGCCAACTGGAAGTGCTCTACGCCTACATGAAGACCCTGGACTGGGCCACCATGCACGGCTATGAGCGCTGCCCCTACTGCTGGTAAACAGCAAGTTCCTCAAAATACAGAGGTGAACACGATGAGGAAAAAGAGAATGATCGCAGCGGCAATGGCGCTGCTGCTCAGCCTGACGCTGCGCTACAGCTTTCCGGGTGCCGCCTGGGCCGAAAAGGCATACGGTGAACCGAACCGCTTCAATGTTGTGCTGGTCGTTGACAAAAGCGGCAGCCTCTGCTGTGAGCACAGCACCGGCACCGACCCCGACGGTCTGCGCTTCGACGCGCTGCGGCTCTTCCTGGCGCTGCTGACCGAGAGCGGCAACAATGTCGGCGCCGTCGTCTTCGATGAACATATCCGCTATGAATCCCCGCTCAAGCCCATCAGCAGCATGGACGACAAGAAAGCGCTGATCCGGGAGCTGGAGAAATATTATCCCTCCTATGACACCGACATCGGCAGTGCCATGCTGCGTGCGACCGAAATGCTGCACGACATGAAGCAGAAAAACGATCTGCCCTGCATGATCCTGCTGTTCTCTGACGGCAAGACGGACTTCACCACCGGCGACGTGGTAGGCCGCCTGCATGCCTCCTGGGCCAATGCGGACAAGGCTTTGAACGCCGCACGCGAGGAAGGCATCACCATCAACGGCATTCTCCTGAATGTGGGCGGTGTCGCCGACCGCGGCATCGAAGAATTCCGACTCTACACCTACGGCACACGCGGTCAGTTTGAGGAGGTCAAACAGGCCTCTGATCTCTCTCCCGCTTTCCGCAGGCTCTACCAGATCGTCACCAACGCTGCCTATACCGGCGATCAGCGCGTCTCCTTCTCCGACAATGGCGAAGCGGAACTCTTTTTCACCGTGCCCAGCTTCGGCGTGGAGGAAGTCAATGTGATCATTGAGGGCGAGGATCTGCGTCCGGATGAAAGCAGGAAAAATGACAAAGATGCCGAGAGAGTCAGCGTCGAAATCATCCGCCCCAACGGGGAGCACTTCGATGTCGACGGACACGCGCTCGAAAACATCCGCTACATGCTCTTTAAGATCCCAGAGCCGGATCTCGGCGTGTGGCACGTCCTGCTCAAGGGCAAGCCCGAGGACTGGGTCGATGTCACCATGATCGGCAATCCCTCTCTGACCGTCACGCTCGGCAGCCCGGAAACAGATGAGCAGTATCGCGCATATACGCCGTATTCCTTTACCGCCGGTGTCTTTGACCCCGCCGTTGAGACACTCTCGGAGGCGCAGCTTGGAGAACTGAATGCGGTGCTTGTGCGTGAAGAACTCGCCACCGGTGCGGTGAGCGAGTATCCCTTCACCGAGCGTGTGGACAACAACTTCTCCTTTGAAAACGTCAGTTTCTCTGCCGGTGGGACCTACAATCTCCGCGCGGTGCTCAGCCTCGGCGATTTCCGGGTCTCCTCCGCCCTGCTTCCGATCAGCGTGGAGACTGCGCCCCTCGTGTCCGAGGTCAGCGCCATCACCGATATGACACAGTTCGGGCAGTTCCGGAATGGCTTCTGGGAGCTTGAGCTTGCGGAAATGTTCGGCACCGACGCGGAAAGCGGCCTGAGCTATACCGTTTCGAGCGATTGCGGCGGCCTTGTCCAGATAGAAAACGGCGTGCTGAAGGTCCGTCTCCGGGATGCAAATCCCCTCTCCTTCAGCGTAACGGCCACAGACCTTGCCGATCAGCGCGCATCGATCGCCTTCGACGTAGCGGCTCCCTCCGTTACCGCCAGCTCCAACCACATTTCAAGCATCCTCAATAACGGCCAGTACAGCGATTCCGTGTGGACACTTCCGCTCGACGAAATTTTCCGCGATCCCAAGGGCGGCAAACTCAGCTACGAGCTCTCCAGCGACTGCGGCGGTGCCGTCAATATCACGGACGGTGTGCTGACAGCCAGGCTGGAAGAGGACGCAGATCCTCTGTCCTTCAACGTTACGGCCACCGATATGACTCAGCAGAGCACAAAGGTCTCCTTCGATCCCGTTGTTCCGACGGTCTCCGCCAAACTTGATCGCGTCACGAATATTCTAAGGCTCGGCAAGCTCAACGATTTCCAGTGGGAGCTGCCGCTGGAAGGTCTGTTCTATGATGCGGGCGATTCGCCGCTGACATATACATTGTCGGATGACTGCGGCGGGGCTGTGACGATCGAAGACAACGTGCTGCATATGGATCTGCATGAGCTGCGCGAGGCGGAGTTCGAGGTTACGGCAACCAACGCCCTCGACCGGCACGCGTCCGTCCCCTTCTCGTTCAAGGTTCCTGGACCCTCTGTCTCAACGGCTGCGATCTCTGAGACCGTCAAAACCGGCCTTTTCCAGGAAGGGACCTGGGAGACACGCCTTGACACGCTCTTCAGCGACCCGAAGGGCACCGCGCTGCGTTACTCGCTGTCGGATGATTTCGGCGGCGCGGCGCGAATCGAAAACAACACTCTGCATCTTGATGTGAAGGGTCTGAAGAAAGCCGCGTTCAACATCATCGCAACGGATGAGTACGACATCAGCACCGAGCTGCCCGTCACGATCACGGAGAAGAACATGACGCCGATCTACATACTGATCGCGCTCGGAGCCCTGTTGGGGCTGGGCGGCATCATCTTCGGAATCATCTATTGGCGGCGCTACTACTATTGATAACATATAAAAAGATGGCCCTGCTTAAACGGCAGGGACATCTTTTAGTTTGTCAATAGTTTCGCCTGGAAACGCTGTTGGCCAGCTCCTCCACCAGGGCGCGGGCTGCGGCCTCCTTCTCCTCCATGGTAGGCTCGGGGGGCGGGTACAACTCTACGGGCTCAGCCTCGATGGTCTCCTTTGCTTCCTCCCGTTTATGGCGGCGCAGAAAGTACAGGATCGGCACGCCCGTGCAGACCGCGCTGCCCAGCAGTTTTAATAACTTCGAGATCATTGTGTAGTCGTCCCAGAAAAAAGGCAGCGCCGCGTCCAGGATCCCGCAGGCAAGACACAGGATGCCGATGCAGAGCATACTGCGTTTGTTCAGGACCTTTTTGAGCGGCAAACCGGGAAACGCGGTCTTCACCGCAAGGGCAAAGACCAGCACTGTCATCAGCGCGGTCAGTACCCAGCTCAGAGCCGCCGCTGCAAGGGGAGGCAGCATGCCCATCCACAGGGAGCTTAAAAACGCGATCGCCACCGTGCCGGCGATCCAGAGCGGCACCGCCAGTCTCACACGCTGCGAAAAGGGCGCTTCAGCAAGAGCCTTTCGCACTGCGGAAGCTTTCCCGCGCTTTTTCTTCTCCTCTTCCACAACGACCGCTTCCTCCGCGTCGCCGTCACTGCCGCCCATGTCCGCCTGAACCTGCGGGGCAATGCTGACGGTCTGGATGATCGCGTCCGGGCCGTCGTTCAAGGCATCGTCTGGTGAGGACATCGCACCGCCGACCATCACGCCCGCCGCTGTCATCGCCGCCACCGCCGAGGTTGTGAGTACGTTGCCGTGTTTCTTTTTCTTTTTGTGTTTTTCAAACAGCTTCATATCTCTATCCCGTGCCGGAACAATTGCTCCGGAAAAACGTCTATCCCTGTGACGATTACAGAAAGGAGCCACAGTCCATGGAAAAATTCATTCCCTTTGAAAAGCTCTCCAAGAAAGAGCAGCGCAGGCGAAATCGGGAAAGGCGAGGCGATTGGGGCGCTCTCTCCCCCATCACAAGGCGGAGTGAGAATCCCAAAGCCTATAACAGACGAAAGGCACAGCGGTCAGATCCGACCGGCTGTGCCTTTTGCTTGTCTTGAGATTATTTGTCCAGGTAGCACTTGAGCAGTTCCTGCATCAGCTCGTCCCGGTCGATGCGGCAGATGAGCGTGCGGGCGTTGTTGTAGTTTGTGATGTAGGTCGGGTCCTCAGAGAGGATGTAGCCCACGATCTGGTTGATGGGGTTGTAGCCCTTGACCATCAGGGAATTGTATACCGAAGAGAGGATCTCCTTCATCTCGGCCTTACTGTCAAGCGCTGTAAATTTACGGGTTGCGTCTTCCATGGTGAAACCCTCCTCTTTTCTGTTTTCGATAGACTTATTATAACAGAAAAGATTGTCAAGTAAAGTCCCGGACGGTCGAAATTTCTTTAAGAATACTTAAATTTTTTAACGGATAACGGCTCCGTAGTTGTCAGCCAGCCCCTTGAGGACCTTTGCCACGGTTTCCTCGGCATGTTCGACGGTGAGGGTCTGCTCATCCGAGCGCATGGTAAGCGAGAAGGCAACGGACTTCATGCCCGCCAGCACATGGCTGCCGGTGTAAACGTCAAACACCGTGCAGTCCTTGAGGTACTGCCCGCCGTTTGCCATGATGCAGTCCGCCATGTCGCCCACCGGGATATCAGCCTTGCAGACCACCGCGATGTCACGGGTGACGGACGGGAAGCGCGGCAGGGGCTTGTACACCGGCAGCGCACCCTTGCTCTCAAAGAGGGCATCAAACTTGAGCTCGGCGCAGTAAAATTCTGCGTCCACACCGTAATTTGACGCCACCAGCGGATGGATCTGGCCCAGGACGCCGATCTCGGTGTCGCCCGCATAGACCTTCGCGCAGCGGCCCGGATGGTAGGCGGGATTCGTCTTTTCGGCAGCAAAGTGTACCTTGCTTGCTCCCAGCTCTTTCAGGAGCTTTTCGACCCAGCCCTTGAGCACAAAGAAGTTCATCTTCTCGCCGTAGGCGCCGAGGGAAACGATCTTCGGCTCATCGGCCATACCGTCGGGGCGCTTGAGGTAGATGCGGCCGATCTCGTATAGGAAGGCTTCCTTGTTGCGGAAGTTGTAGTTACGGGTCAGGATCTCCAGCATGGAGGGAAGAATGGTGGTGCGCATGATGGAGGTATCCTCGCCCAGGGGGTTGAGGATCTTGAGGCTGTCGCGCAGCGGGGAATCGGCAGGCATGCGGATCTTGTCGTAGTAGGTGGGGCTTATAAAGGAGTAGGTGATAATCTCGTCAAGACCCATGCTGCGGCAGACTTCGCCGATTTTGCGCTCGAGCTGCTGAGTCGGGGTGTAGCCGCCCGCAGTGGAGATGCCGCCGGAAAAGGCGGTGGGGATCTCGTTGTAGCCGTAGAAGCGGGCTACTTCCTCGGCGATGTCGGAGTAGTGCTCCACGTCCGCGCGCCAGGAAGGAACGTAAATGGTGTCACCCTCGAGGGTGAAGCCGAGGCGCAGGAGGATATCGCGCATGGTCTGCACACTCAGGTCGGTGCCCAGCAGAGCGTTGACTTTCTCGGGCTCCAGCTTGACGGTGGTCTGCTTGAGCTCGTTGGGGCAGACGTCGATGACGCCCTCCACCACTTCGCCCGCGCCGAGCAGCTCAATGAGTTCGCAGGCGCGCTGCACGGCGGCGTAGGTGTTCTGAGGGTCGAGGCCCTTTTCGTAGCGGGAGGAGGCGTCGGTGCGCATGCCGAGGGCTGTGGCGGTGCGGCGGATGGAGGTGCCGTTGAAGTTTGCCGACTCAAAGAGCACCATGGCCGTGTCGCCCACGATCTCGGAATTTGCGCCGCCCATGACGCCCGCCACACCCACGGGCTTTTCCGTGTCGCAGATGCAGAGCATGGAGGGATTCAGCCTGCGCTCCGTGCCGTCAAGAGTCTGGATGCTCTCCCCTTCTCTGGCGCAGCGGACATGGATCTCGCCGCCCTTGACGCAGCTAAAGTCAAAGGCGTGCATGGGCTGGCCGTACTCGAGCATGACGTAGTTGGTGATATCGACGATGTTGTTGATGGGGCGCATACCGGCATTGCGGATGCGCTCGCGCATCCAGGCGGGCGACGGGGCGATTTTGACGTTTTTGACCATTCTCGCGGTGTAGCGCACACAGAGGGGATCCTCGATGAAGATTTTGGTCAGCTCATTGATGTTGCCGCCGGCTGCGGCCTTGACCACGGGCTCGTGGAGCTTGAGCTCTTTATTGAAGGTAACGGCCGCTTCGCGGGCAAGGCCGATCATGCACAGGCAGTCGGGGCGATTCGGGGTGATCTCGAACTCCACCACATGGTCGTCCAGTCCCAGGAGGGTGCCCATATCGTCGCCGGGCTTGCAGTCTTCGTGTAGGATGAGGATGCCGTCGGCGATGCAGTGGGGAAATTCCTTCTGCTCGGCGTGCAGATCGTTGGGGGTGAGGATCGTGTTCTTTTTGGTATCATAAGCCACCAGATCACCCGCGTGGATATTCTGGCAGTCGGTCACGAGCTCCGCGTCCGCGCTGCCAGTATCGAGCACCGCGTTCCAGAGGTTTACGCCGGCGGGCGTAATTTCCTTGACACGGGCGGCGATGACGGTGCCGAAGACCTTGTCGCCGGCCTTGATGTCGGCGGGGATGGAGGGCTTGGCGGGGTCAATGGGATGATAGTCGTTTAAGAGAGCGGCGGGCTTGATATCGCCGTAGGGGAAATCGTGGGTGGTGCAGTTTAACTCCTTGAGGGAGCAGAGCATGCCGTAAGACTCCACGCCTCTGAGCTTGCCTTTGGTGATCTTGGCGCCGCTCGGGAGGATGGAGTTGTGAAGTGCCGCGGGGACCAGATCGCCCTCGTGCACGTTCCAGGCGCCGGTGCAGATCTGGACAGGCGCGTCTCCGCCCACGTCGATCTGGGCTACCAGCATATGGTCGGAGTTGGGGTGCTTTTCGAGCTTCACGATCTTGCCGACCTTGACGTTCTTGATCGTCTTGCTCAGGTCCTCGGTCACTTCGACCTTGGAGCCGGAGACGGTCATGGCCTCGGCAAAGCTTCTGTCGTCGTACTGCGAAAGCGGCAGATCAACAAACTCATTGAGCCATTTTCTCGATAACTGCATGTGTCTGTCCTCCCTTAAAACTGTTCGAGGAATCTGACGTCGTTCTCGAAGATGAGACGCAGATCCGTGATTTTATACTCGCCCATGGCAAGGCGCTCGAGGCCCATGCCGAAGGCCCAGCCGGAGTACACATCCGGGTCGATGCCGCAGCCGGAGAGCACCTTGGGGTGCACCATACCGGCGCCCAGGACTTCGATCCAGCCCTCACCCTTGCAGGTGGGGCAGCCCTTGCCGCCGCACTTGTGGCACTGGATATCCAGCTCGCAGCTCGGCTCGGTAAACGGGAAGTGGTGGGGGCGGAAGCGGGTGACGGTGCCCTCACCGTAGATTTTTTCGACAACAAGGTTGAGCGTGGCCTTGAGGTCTGCCATCGTGACGCCCTTGTCGATGACCATGCCCTCGATCTGATGGAACATGGGCGAGTGGGTAGCGTCCACCTCGTCCTTGCGGTAGACGCGGCCGGGGGCGATCATACGGATGGGGAGGCTCCGGGTCTCCATGGCGTGGACCTGCATCGGAGAGGTCTGGGTGCGCAGGAGGATCTTGCCGTCCTCGGTGAAGTAGAAGGTATCCGTCCAGTCGCGGGAGGGGTGGCCCTCGTCGATGTTGAGCTTGGTGAAGTTATAGTCGGCAAGCTCCACCTCCGGGCCGTCGACGATCTCAAAGCCCATGCCGATGAAGATGTCCTTGATCTGGTCGAGGACGTTGTACATGGGGTGCTTGTGGCCGATAGGCTGCTCTTCGCCGGGCATGGTCACATCCACCGCCTCTGCCTCAAGCTGCTTTTCCAGGATCGCCTTGCTGAGGATCGTCTTGCGAAGGTCAATGGCCTCCTCGATCTCGGCGCGCAGCTGGTTTGCAAGCTGGCCCATGACGGGGCGCTCCTCGGGCGTGAGCTTGCCCATCTGGCGCAGGATGGCGGTCAGCTCGCCCTTCTTGCCGAGATACTTGACGCGCAGGGCTTCAATGCTCTCCGGATTGTCGGACTCATTGATGGCCTTGATCGAAGCCTCCCTGAGGCTCTGCATAAGTTCTTTCATAAACCTCTCTCCTATAAAAAAAATAAAGCTCCCGTCCCTTATCAGGGACGAAAGCAAAAACTTCCGCGGTACCACCCACGTTCGGCACGAGGCCGCACTCTCGATGCTTAACGCGCATCCCACGCCGGGGATTGGCCGGAGCTCCGGGGCGAACCAAGCGCCTGCCCTTTCAGGGGCTTACAGCCGACGGCCCCCGATCTCTGCAAAAGACTTGTGACGCTATTTTCCCCTTCATCGCAATTACAGCGTATAGAATTTATCACAGTTATACAATTATTGCAAGCCCTTTTTGTACAAAACAGCCCCTCGGGAAATCCCGAGGGGCTGTGGTTATGTGTTTTGCTGAGGATTATTCGTAGAGGGCCTTGAGCTTCATCAGGTGCTCGTAGCGCTTCTTCGCTTCCTCCTCGTTGGCGGTAAAGAGTCTCTCGGCTCTCTCCGGGAACTCGCGGGTCAGACGGCTATAACGAGCCTCGTTCATCAGGAACTCGCGGTAACCGCCCGCAGGCTCCTTGCTGTCGAGCGTGAAGGGCTTCTCTGCATCCGGATTGAAGCGGAACAGGTTCCAGTAGCCGCACTTGACAGCCTTGTCCATTTCCTTCTGGCAGTTGGTCATGCCGCCCTTGATGCTGTGCATCTCGCAGGGAGCGTAGGCGATGATGAGGGAC
>Ga0247608_10000333_pt1 | contig 80180 bp, 147 predicted proteins | sample 176DNAGHGlowgp2_FD_193490 | JGI IMG/M metagenome (GOLD analysis project Ga0247608, IMG submission 193490) | Sheep rumen microbial communities from Palmerston North, Manawatu-Wanganui, New Zealand - 1766 DNA GHGlow gp2 | ecosystem: Host-associated > Mammals > Digestive system > Stomach > Rumen ... | reverse complement strand
AAGGAAAAGAATATTGATTATGGCCGAATTGCTTCAATTATTGGTAAACTTGGTAATTATGGTATTAAAGTTTCGCCGCCAGATATAAACCGTTCTTCTTATACTTTTACACCAGTAGTAAAAGATAATACTATTCTTTATGGACTTCGTGGAATTGCTAGAATTTCTGGTGAAAAAATAAATGAAATAATTATGAGGCGGCCTTATAGTTCATTAAATGACTTTTTGTCTAAAAATAAATTAAATAAAATTCAAATAACTAATCTTATTAAATCAGGAGCATTTGATGAGATTGAAAGTAAACCGCGTGAAAAAATAATGGCAAACTATATTGAATCAATTGCTGATAAAAAAGAAAGATTAACTTTACAAAATATGCAAATGTTAATCAACAAGGAATTGATTCCTGATAATATGACATTCTATGGCAAGTTATTTTTATTCAATAAATTTTTAAAAACTTGTAAAGATGGCGAATATTATCAATTAAATGATTCTGCAATTAGTTTTATAGATAAAAATTTTGGATTAGATTCTACAATTGATGGTACAAAAATTCTGCAACGGACATGGGACAATATCTACAAAAAAGCTATGGAACCGATGCGTGCTTATTTAAAAGAGCATAAAGAAGAAATGCTAGAAAAATTAAATAAGGCATTATATGATGAAGTTGCTAATAAATATGCTTTTGGTAATTTAAGTAAATGGGAAATGGAAAGTCTTAGTTTCTATTCTCATGAACATGAATTAGAGGATTATAAAAATAATTTTGATGATTTCTTTAATTTACCAGAAGAGCCAGAGATTGAGTATGCTTTTACGCCAAAGAATAGTGATAGAGAAATAAAGATTTATAAAATTCATACAATTATTGGGACAGTAATTGATAAAAATAAATTAAAAAATACAGTAACATTATTGACTCCAACAGGCGTCGTAAATGTAAAAATTTATAAAAATCAATATGCAATTTATGATAAGCAAATTTCAGAAAAAGATAGTGATGGCCATAAGCATGTAATAGAATCTAGTTGGTTCAAGCGCGGCACTTTGTTAAGAATTCAAGGCATTAGACGCGGGATGGACTTTATTCCTAAAAAAGTAAAGAGTTCATCTTTCCCAATTATTATGAAGATTACTGGAAAAAATAGTTATGGATTGACATATCAAGCTGAGCGCGCAGAGGTGAACAATGGATGATAGGGCTCTTGGATTATGACTGGTGTTCTTCCAAGAGCACCACTTCATTGATTCCTAATTTAGAAATTATGAAATTAGCTACCTATTATAAAATTGAAGAAAACAAATATTGTCGTTTGTTAGATTTAAATGAAGAGTCGTTAGATAGCTATGATAAAATATATTTTTTTAGTGAATCAGATTAGCCAATAACTATTCCAGAAAATTATTTACGTGCAACTAATGTTATTTATGGCGGGGCCGCACTTACAAATGGCAAGTATATTCCATTTGAAAACTCTATAATTGATTATACAATTGCGCGGCCTGCAATCTATAAAGATTTCTTAAAATAGAAATATCAAGACGGAGTAAAAACTAAAATTATTAGTCATGTCTTAGATGATAGCTATTATAGAATGAAAAGCGGGGATAATGTATTACCAATTCCACCAATCATGCCAAATAAAAGGGTTATAATATATGATACAGACTTCTTTATCCCAGAATGGAAGAATATAATTGAAAAAATAATTTCAAGAAAGCCATCAAGCATCGTATTAATTCATCCAGCAAAATGTAAAAAAATAAGTGATTATTTTTATTTAAGAAATGAAAAACATTTTGCTAGAACAAATAGTATAATTTTAGATTTAGATATTCCGTTAGATGAAGTACCATATATGATGAAAAAATATAAGGCGCAATTCCTTGCTGATATAGTAGAATCTTCTGAGGTTTATCTCCCAATAGGAGAGACATTTAAATCAAGTAATCAATATTATAAAGATTTTATATATAAAATAAATATATTATATACTTTTTGGAGTGCAAGCATCCCAATAAAAATAAAATTTTTCGCTCCAAGTATAGGAATTATAAACCCCCTTCAAAATATTGAACAACTATTAGAAGCATGGACTTGCGGCGAAACAAAAAAAACAAAAACATTGAATGACAGGATTCATAAAGGTATAAGTAAAGAAAAGAAAAAAAGTGTGGTAGAAGAAAAAGAAAAGTTACTAACAGCTTTTCCCAAAACGAAAGAATTATTTTTCCAAACTTATATCTCATTGAAACAGGGAGGTTGGAGAATATGAGTTTAAGTATTGATTAGATTATTAGTGATAAAGCGGTATTGGATGAAACTTTAAAAAATGCTCTCGCTACAATGGAGAAAAAAGACACTATTCGTAAGGTACGGTTACAATTATTAGAATTACAGAATAATTGTCCTCATTATAGTGATAAATATAATTTTAATATAGTAAATGGTATATGCCCATATTGCGGAAAGAAGGTGGAATAAAATTGGTTACACTTTATACATTACCAACTTGTGGAATTTGTAAAATGATTAAGACAAAAATGAGTCAAAAAAATATTTCTTATGAAGAAAAAGATTTACAAACATTACCAGAGAAATTTAAAACCGATCGCGCGCCAGTTATGATGGTAGATGATAAAATAATGTATTCACCAAGCGAGATGGTTCGATGGATAAATAATTGGGGGAATTAAAAATGGATATTAAAGTACGATTAAGTAAAAACTTTTAGACAGCATATAATCGCTTGAGTGAAAAATATGGCGAAGAAATGGCTTACCTAAATGGATTCGGAGATAAGCAACTTTCTTATACCGACTTTATTGACAATTTTATTGATAAAGATACCGTAGCGGATGCTTCTGTAGATGGTAACTCCAATGTAGGGAATAAGGATATGCGTACTCTTATGAACGAGATGCCTAAGCCGCATAGGAAGTTACTAGCATTTAATAAAATATACTATGAAATGAATAAACGTTATGGCTTTAAAGATGCTAATCTCTGGCTAGAAAAAGAATGGACTAAGGCGCTATATATGCATGATGCAGACACTAGTACTTATGTTCATTATTGCTTCGCATATGATTTAAAAGATGTCGCAGAAAAGGGATTATTCTTCTTAAATAATTTTAATGCTGAGCCACCACAACATCTTAGTACTTTCGTTGATTTCGTAAAAGAATTTATTAGTTTTGCTGCCAATCGCAGTTCTGGTGCCGTCGGCTTACCTAATATTATTCCATATATGTACTATTTCTGGAAGAAAGATTGCGCCACTGGCTACGCAACAAAATCGCCTGAGTATTATGCCAAACAGCAAATTCAACGTTTCGTTTATGCAGTTAATCAGCCATATGTACGAGATGGTATGCAATCTGCTTTTACTAATTGTTCAGTATTTGATATGGCTTATCTTGAAGCTTTATTTGGTGGCGCGCAATTCCCAGATGGCTCTTATATGATTGATGATTTAAAAGAAATTCAAGATTTCCAAAAACTTTTTATGGAAACTATTGCTGAAATACGTCAGCATAATATGTTTACTTTCCCTGTACTTACAATTAGTTTATTAAGAAAAGATGGTAAATTCCAAGACGAGGAATTCGCGCGCTGGGGCGTTGAGCATAATCGTATTTGGAGTGATTCTAATTTATTTATTGATGATAGTGTTAATTCTCTAAGTAATTGCTGCCGTTTAAAAAGTAATATTGAAGACCTAGGGTAAACTTAAAATGCCCGATTACTTATTTGCCTACGAATCGGTAGGGGTATACAGTAAAAGTATGCTAACGAGGAAAGCTAAGTCAGAAATGATATGCCAATCTCGTGGAAGGAGAATGATAAAAATGAAAGCAATTTATAAAATTACGGATATTATAAATAATAAAATTTATATTGGCCAATCTAATAATCCACAGCATAGATGGATTTCTCATAAATCTCGCGCAAGGACTGGTGAAGGAATAGGTACTTCGGCACTTTATGATGCAATCCGCGCGCATGGAGAGGAAAATTTTACTTTTGAAATAATTGGATGGTATGAAGATTATAATGAAAAGGAAAAATATTATATTAAATTATATAATAGTATGGCTCCGAATGGTTATAATCTTACTGAAGGTGGTGAAGAACCGCCTCATAAATATGGAGAAGAGCATCATAATTCTACATATTCTCAAGAAGTAATAGATAATATAATTGATGATTTATTATCACATAAATATACTCAAAAAGAAATTGAGAAAAAATATAAAGTAAATCAACAATTAATAACCTCTATAAATCGTGGCGTAACACATAGACGCCAAGGAGTACAATATCCAATTATAAAAACTAGTAAATATCATTGTGATGATAAAACGTTTGAACAAATTGTATATTTACTAAAATATTCTACTTGTACATGTGCCGAAATTGGCCAATATTTCGGCTTTGATACTTCAGCAATTAAAGCAATTAATAGCGGAAGAAATCATTACAAAGAGAATATAAAATATCCGATTAGAACTTTCAGAGGAAAAAGTAATTCTCAGTCTGTAGAGGCCATCCTCGCCAAGAGGAGTACAGAGACTATTGATACGTCTTTGGAAATGTAAGTATGCGCTTTGCGTATAAGAAATGGTCCAAGCCATATGAAAATATGGAATAACTTGATTTTAATAGTATTGGTGGTACAGCTCTAAAAGTTGGCTCTGTAAAAGTTTCTACCGTTAATCTCGCCCGAATTGCATTAGAAGCAGAAAATGAAGAAGATTATTTAATCCGATTAAGAGAAATTGTACAATTAGATTGTAAAGCCCTAGATTGTGTTCGCCATATTATTCGTCGTAATGTAGAGAAGGGATTACTTCCTAATTTTTCTAAAGGAATTGTAGATTTTGAACATCTTTATAATACAGTAGGTATTATTGGTATTTATGAGACTATGAAAACCTTTGGCTATACGCGTAAGGACGAGCTAGGAAATGTTTATTATACCGAGCGCGCGGATGCTTTCGGAAAAAGAATCTTCCAGACTTTACATAGAGTAAAAGATGAGTTTGCTGCTGACAAGGATTATAAGATTAATGTAGAGCAAATTCCAGGAGAATCCGCAGCTGCAAAGATGCAACTCGCTGACGAATTCTTCTATCCAGATACAGTAGTAAAAGATTTACCTCTTTATGGCAATCAATTTATCCCGCTAGGTATTAAAACGACAATGGCAGAACGTATTCGTATTGCTTCTCTATTTGATAGTTATTGTAACGGTGGTAGCATTGCTCATTTGAATATTGATGCGCCTTTCGACTCATTTGAAAAAGCCTGGGATGCTGTAAATTATATTGCAGACCAAGGGCTTACATATTTTGCTTTTAATACAAAAATTCAAGCTTGTAAAAAGAATCACGCTTTTTATGGAAAAAAATGCCCCGTATGTGGCGGAGATGTTGAAACTGAATACACTAGAATTGTAGGGTTTTACACGCCAATAAAAACTTGGAGTAAAGAAAGAAAAGAAGAATTTAAAATGCGGCGATGGGAGCATATGAATGATACAAATTAATTTTAATATAGATATGCCAAAATCCTGTGCTTTTTGCCCATTATATGATGAAGAATTTTATTATTGTCATGGACTTATAGAATATCATGCTTGGGAAGTACAAGATATAGTTAGAAGTGAATTAGATAGACCGGTTTGGTGTCCTTTGATAGAAGTAAGAAAAAAGGAGAATATAAATGATTAAAATTGAACTTGATATACCGATGCCGCAAGCGTGTGTAGGATGTTTTTTACTAGATGATGAATTTGAGTATTGCCACGGTCATCTTCCAGAGGGTACCAGAGAATTATATTCTTATTTGTACACAGTCCCATATACAAAACCAGATTGGTGTCCGTTAAAAGAGGTAAATGATGAAAATCAAAGGAATAATTGATTATGATACAATAAATTATAAGCTACCATGTTTAACCATAGAATTTCCTCATTGTAATTTTAAATGCGATAAACTAAATGGCCGCGCGGTGTGCCAAAACAGCGCACTCGCGCGCGAGCCAGATATTGAAATTTACGGAGAAGAAATTTGGAATTTATATAATAGCAACCCATTAACAAAAGCCTTTTGTTTCCAAGGATTAGAACCATTTGATAGCTATATGGATTTAATTGAATTGATAAAATTTATCCGTATAGATAAACAATGTAATGACCCAATAGTAATATATACAGGCTATGAAAAAGGAGAAGATATAATTGTAGAAATGAGTCTACATCATTATTCTAATATTATTGTAAAATGGGGACGATTTATTTTAGGAGATGAACCTCATTATGACGAGGTTTTAGGAATTAATTTAGCAAGTAATAATCAATATGGAGAGAAAATAACATGAAAATACATGTAACAGATAATGTTGAATTACGAGATTATATAAGACAAGGACTGAAAGATAACCAAGGCTTCTGCCCATGTATTATAGACAGTTTAGGCAAGGAAGAATATAGATGCGTTTGTAGAGAAATGCGCGAAGATATTCAAGTTGGTGAAAGTTGTCATTGTGGTTTATATATAAAAGATGAAATGTAATATTTGACTTATTTCCTTTTGTATGGTATAATAAAGTATCAAAAAGAGTGAGGATAATATTATGACATTACAAGTAGTAAATATTATATTGGCTATCGTTATCTTTGTATTAATTATAAAAGTTATACATTAGAAAAAGATTGACATTACGGAATATAATGAATTTCAAAATAAATTTTCTGATTTAAAAGCAAGATATTCAGAAGTAGAAAAAAATCTTGATAATGCTTAGAAAAAATATTCTAAAATTATTTCTGATTATCAAGAAGCAACCTCAGAATCACAAGAATAGCTAGACGAACTTTTTAAAAAACAAAAAGAAAAACGTTAGAAAGAGTTAGACGAATATTTTAATACTCAGTGGGAACAAAATCAAGAGCAGCTTGAATTAAAAAAGGCTGCGGCAGAAAAGTCTAACGAAGAATACATCAATGATATGCGCGCGGCCACCTAGGTACTGAAAGAGCAAAATGACGCCATACAAAAAAATACCTAGGAAATGATTGACTATGCCCGCAATAAATTTGAAGCTATCCTTGAACCATTAAAATAGTACGAAAAAGATAAGTTAGAAAAGTTATTTTATACTATACAGATTCCAGAAGAATATAGAGAAGATATAGATTTTCTTCTTACAACAGTCAATCAAAAAGTGCGGCATCCTGATATAATTAGCAAATTAGTATGGAGTGAGTATGTCAGACCATATATTCTAGATACCTTTAAAAGAGTCGGTATAGAGGCTAAACCTGGCATTTATAAAATTACCAATATAAATACTGGAAAACCTTATATAGGAAAAAGTACTGATATAAAAAAGAGATTAGCAGACCATTTTAAATCTGCGGTTGGAATACAATCTATTGCAGATTAGGCCATCCATCATGCCATATTAAATGAAGGAATATGGAACTGGTCTATTGAATATATTATTTATTGCGATAAAGATAAATTGAACGAATTAGAAAAATATTATATTGACTTTTTTAAGACACAAGAATTTGGTTATAATAAATCAAGTGGAGGCTAATAATGGATTTTGATGGATTAAAAATTATAAAATATAAAGGTACTAATAATTCTTTCATAGCATTATGCAAAATAAAAGAAGAATATTACATTTTTGTTAGTAAAACTAAGCTTCCCGATATAAAGGTTCAAAATGATACTTTATACACAGATAACTTTTATCTATCTTCATTAAAAAAAACATGTTCTTGTTCAATCAATATAGATATGTTAGCTAATGAAAAAAATAATTCATTATTCAACTTGTTTAAGTTAAATAATGAAAAAGAATTTGATACTATAAGTGAAATTTTGGAGTATTATTTATGAACAAAAAAGAAACAATCGCGCGTTTTGCTTAGTTATATAATATAACTTATGAAGAAGCCGCGCAGAAAGTAGATGCAGAAACCGATGAAGAAATTCTAAATAAAATTTCATCTTATATTGCAAATGATATACGACAAAAAAATAATATTGTCTTAAATCGTGCGGCTAGAAGAAAATTACAGAAAAAAGTTGGAAAAAATAATATAAAGGCTATTACAGATACATCTACAAAATTAGGATATATAGATTTAATACAAAAATTAAGAGAACTAAATGAGAAAAAAGGAGACGAAGTAAATGAGAATTCTATTGAAGACAACTGATGTATATAGAGTAGATAATGAAGAAGAAGCCGTGAAGATGATTAACGAATATAAAGATAACCAAGCAAATGGCGGTTACAGTCTTACAAAATCTGGATATGTTTTAAAAACTAAGAAGTCAAAAGGTGAAATTGTTGATTCTTGGGCCGTAGTTAGTGTTGAAAAAACATATTACGATTAATTTTGGAGGTGCAATATGGCAGATTTAAATATTCTTGGTGAAATTTTTGATAATAATGAAGCTTTTCAAACGCTTAACGAATTAGTAAATAATATTGAAAGTATTCCAGAAGAATCGTTGACTCAAGAAGCGATAGAGCAACTAAATAAAGTTGTTGCTTCTTATTTAACAGAAGATGTAAAGAAAACTAGTTGCGACGCACTTGTTCAAGCTTTTTATCAGAATGGATATAACCGTCAGCAAGCAGAAGATTCAATGATTATGTCCAAACTTGCGGTAGACGCTTATCTCAATCAGTTACAATTGTCTGAAAGTAAAATGACGATTGTTAGACAAATCTTTAATATTTTTTACGAAGTTTTTGATAAAGCTATCGCAGACTTTAGTAAGTATGATATTGTTCTAAATATGACTCTTGAAGAAGGCGCGCATGTGCCAACTTATGCATATGAGACTGATGCTGCTGCGGATTTGTATGCTATGGAAGATGTTGTACTTCCTGCTCATTCTCTAAGTAATATGGTAAAAACAGGTGTTCATATTCAACTACCTCCGCACTGGATGGCAATAATTGTGCCTCGGTCTAGTATCGGTATGAAAACCGGACTGCGTTTAAGCAATTCAGTAGGTATCATTGACGAGCATTACCTTGGACAGCTTGGCGTAATATATGATAATATTTCTGATTCTGATTATACTATCCACGCAGGAGACAGAATTGCTCAAATGCTAATTTCCCCATCTTATCATTTTAAACCTGAAATCGTAAAAGAGCTTATACCAACTGACAGAGGGGAAGGTGGCTTCGGCAGTTCTGGGGTATAATGCCAATAAATATACATTCTGTTACTAATCATCTTCAAGAAAACGGTTGGAAATTGATTAGTACGGAATATAAAAACTTAAATACAGAATTAGAAATGTAGTGTCCAGAAGGACATAAACAATTATAGACGTATGCTCACTGGCGTAAATATATGATATGTGATTAGTGCATGGCTGGCGACCCATATAAAATAAAAAATAAAGTTCCTAAAAAGAAAATAGAAACCAATAGAATATTGGCATTAGACGCGGCAACAGGCATTACGGGGTATGCTTTATTTGATGACGATACTTTAATCTATTACGGAACTTTTAAAGCAGATAAAGATTTGCCCGCAGATGCTAGAATCAATAGTGTAAAATAGTGGTTATTAACTGTTTTAAATGAATGGTAGCCAGATAATGTAGGAATAGAGAATATCTAGTTGCAATCACTTGGTAAAAATGGTATATACTAGGTAGAAACATATCGAACCTTAGCAAATTTACAAGGTGTATTACTAGATACTCTATTTGAAAAACAAATTCCATATGAATTGTTTTATGCCAGTTAGTGGAGAAAATACTGCGGCATCAGCGAAGGCGCGGCCGCGCGTGAAAATAAGAAAAAACAAGCATAGGAAAAAGTATATTAGTGGTATTAGCAATAGTGTACTTAGGATGAAGCCGATGCTATATGCATAGGCAAATATGCTTGCCATATCTTTAAAAAAAGTAAAATACATTGGGGAGAAGATATATGATTAACACTACTTTGAATGATATATTAAATAATAATGATATTTTTAGGCAGGTTTATCAATCACCTATGCCCGCACGAACAGCTTTTAAAATCGCTAGACTAATTAGAGAACTTGAAAAAGAAAATACAACTTTTAATGAGTCAAGAGATAAAATTCTTGAAAAGTATGCTATGCGTGATGATAATGGAGCTATGATGCAAGAAGATAATCAGGTTATGATTAGCCCAGACCGCGCAGAAGATTTTCAGAAAGAAATTGATAGTCTACTTAAAACATCTGTTGAAATAAATGCTGATAAGCTAACATTAGATGATTTAGCTGATGTATCGTTAAGTCCAAAACAGATTATTGATTTAGGCAACTTCTTAGAAGAATAATAAAAAAAGAGCCCTTCTCGTAAGAGAAGGGCTTTATTTTTTTTATTCAAAAGTAATTGTTATATCTGGCTGTGCATTTATCACGGCAGGGTGATTATTTGTTCCACCTAAGCTTTTTGTGCGTTCTATAAAAATGCCTAAAATGCCAGCTCGTTTTTCAAGAATTTTTGTCTATATTGTATAAGTATTATCTGGTGGTGAATTTAAATCAAATGGTTTTTCAAAATTCATATTACTAAGATAATTGCCATTCGTTCTAACCGTTATATGTCCACTAATTGTAAAAGAATCAGCAAAAATTGGCTATCCTATTGGAATTGTAATAAATAGATGTTTATTACTAGAAGTAAGATAACCTTGCATAGAATACCAAGGGCTATCAATATTAATTGTATCTCCTGGATAATATCCATAACTTATATCATTAAAATAAGCTCTGTAACTACATTCAAAAGTAGGCTCGCCTATTTCCTTTATCATCTTCGGCGCGCCGCCTATGGCAATGCCACCATAAATATGACTACCATTATCAAGCGCAGTTCTACCTATTAGCTATAATGGAACGATACTATTCATAATCGGTATAGATATACTATTGAGAATATTATTATAAGACCATTCTGTTCCATATTCTCCTAAAACTTTATAATTAAAAGAAATTTTTATCTAATAATCTTTTTTATTATCGCTAAAAGCACCCTCGCTATTAAGAGAATCTAGGAGTTTTAATTCTTCCCCATCTGAATATCCGTTACCTAAAATTGCATTCGTAATTTTTTTTGTAAACGATGACTATGGAAAATCATCATATTTAATAAAGCCGCCTTTATCTTTATCTATTATTCCTGAAACCTATTTTACTGAAAGAGCTTCTACTTTTATATATCTGCCATTAGGGTCTTCCTCATAATCACTATTGGTTCTTACAAACTTTCTTTTTTTTATTTCTAATATAATTGGAGGCTCGTAACTATCATATTCGATCGTCTGTACTGGTGTAATATCAGCCTAAGATTCATCGCTATTATCTGGAAAAATCCATGCTTCAAAAGACAATTCATTATTAAGAGATTTTAATTTTGGCATAGTTATTTCAAGTGAAGACGAGTCTTGCTCTATTGGATAATCATAAAAATCTAATTCTCCATCTTCATCAGTATCATCAGAAATAATACGAATAACACCCGTTACATTATCGGTAGTAGATTCTTTCGCAAAAGTATAATTAATAAGTAGCTTTGTATCAGGTTTCAAAATTACCTATTTAACTTCATTATTATCATAATAAATTACGTTATCTTCTGTATAAATCTTATTTATAGTAAAAGTTACTGCCATTATTCCTCACTTCCTTCTGCGTAATATACAAAGCTAAGGGTCTCGCTATTATTAACTGTAAACTAAGAGAGTTCAAATGGCCCAAAACGTAACCTATTTTCTGTTAGCTCTGCACTAATATTTTTTTCTTTATTGTTAATTTTAATATTACCAGAAATATTCAAGTTACCAGTATCGGGGTCAGCATATAAGGTTTCTTCACCAGCATTATTCCTTAAAACAAGTCCTCTCCAACTAACTTCAACCCTATTTACATCCTCGTTAATACGCACTGGGGTTTTATTCACATCATCGTCATCAATAATAAAAGCGCCCTTTTTAGCTGTTAAAAATAATCCATCAGCATTCATAACAACATATTGCGCGGAGTCTATTCCACCTCTTGATGTTATATCTTCTGATGCCTGCTTTGCCATTTCATTACTAATATCATCTGATGATGCCTCTGGGTCTACTTCTGGTACATTAGGTTCAGTTAGCCAGCTCTTATAAGCAAATAGCCCATCTCCATTCATCTAAAAGCGCAAATCATTGCCGCTATAAATCCGTATTAAATTAGTATTTAATTGTCCAGTAGTTATCGCATTAGCGCTAATGCCACTGGGCTATATACTGGTATTCCACTTCCAGTTACCATTATCATCTTTTTCTTCGGCAGTAAATATACCATTCTTAGTATATTTTACAATACCGCCGCTCTCACTATACGCTTTAATTCCAGTATCATCTATAATAAAATCATCGTTACTCATTTTAAAAACAAGATTTGCTTGATTTATAGATTCTTGTAGCGCAGATTCGGTAAGCGTGCCGCGCGTTGAGAATGACTGGGAAACACTTGAAATAACTGCACTATTCTTCTAAATGGCTTCTGTCGAAGCAACAATAGAAGAAAACAAGTCTTCAAATTTAGCCGTATAATTTTTTACTGTGAAATCATCTTCCTACGGTTCATCTAATTTTAAGGTCATAGCAGATATATAACCTTGCACGTTTTCAAACTTTAATTCAGGGTCATTGATATGTACAATAGTATGAATTCTATCATAAGCATTCTTCATGAATGAAGTTTTTAATATCATAGGAGTAATTTCATACTCAACTTTTGGAATTGAATTTTCTTTTAATACTTCAAGAGCATCTATGTATATTGCTAATGCTGTATTAGATAACTTATAGAAAAAATTATACTCACCATAAGAAAAATTATTCCTAATTATTACTTCTGGTTTAATAGTAATATAGTATCTATAAGATATATCACTTAATTCATTATCAGATAGCCAATAACTTAAATCAGTTATCTCTGCACCCTTACCAATATCATATCGCGCGGCGATAGTATAATCCGCCTGTAAAGCAAGTGGTGTATCGTCTTTTATGATAATTTTATTATAATTATCAGTCTCCAAGAAATTAGAATATGGAATTTGAATACGAGGATAAACACGAACATAGTTTCCTAAATCGCTGTCTTCTATCCACTATAATTCATCCTCAGATACTACATCAATAATATAAGATACACCAGTTTCCTAGTCCTCTGTCGCGGTACCACTTCCGGTTTCAACTTCACCAGTTTCTTCATTTAATATCAGTGGCACTTCTTCCGTAGTTAAAATACCTATTTTGCCATTTAAAGCTTTTAGAATATCTGTCTGAGTCATATCTTTTTCGTATAGTTCTTTATAGCTACTACAATAACTGTCCGCATCCGTCAGCATAAGAACTGGAACAACATTCGTATCAGTTCCTACTTCACTATCGCTTCCCTTCTTCATTAAAAAAGCGATTTCTGCCTATGACCCTATACGATAAATTTGTGGATATTCTGGTTCAACTAATCCACGCGTTGCCCTTACATATTCTGCCCATAATTCATCTAACTTATTTTTTTCACCCGTATTATTTGGCACCTTTTCTACTATATCTCGCTATTTTTCCCAAGCTTCTCTTATTTTAGCGATTTCACTAGCAGTCATTTTATTTTCAGGAATTAGATTATTTATTCCAGGAACAGCGGTGTCGTCCCACACAAAGCCAATATCATTTATTGAAATCGTCTATGTTTCAACACCATCTTCATCTTTTTCAATGCTATTCTAAATTTTCTCAGCTATTTTTTGACGCAAGCTTGAAGTTAATTTTATACAAGGATAATATATTCTACCGTCCTAATCTATTCCAGAACGATAATAATTCTTTTCTTCACCTTCAAATCGTACTTCGTCCCAGCCTATTGCTGTATTTTCTCCATCAAAAGTACTATTCCCTTTTAGTTCTAATGTAACTTGTCTATTATCTCCATATTTAGCATAATCATCTTCTGGCTGCCAATTGCCTTCACGAACCGCTGGACCGAGATAGTTCTCAAAATCAATAATTAAATTTTCTTTTTCCTTTAACTTAGCAGCATATTCATCTTCGTATCGTCCAAGCATACCATGGTCATCAGAAACCCAATCATCATTTTCATCACGTTTTCCATCAATTCTCTCTACTGCTTTCGTATAATCATTGAAAGTTTTTTCATTATTTGCTTTTACATTCTTAAAATATTCAAATAATTTTCTATGATAAGATTCTGGACTATAATCATATACTAAGAATAAAGTATCAGTATTTTGAGTAACAATATTCCCTGTCTCTGTCCCAGTACTATTATCATATTCTACTGAATCTACATTGATTTGTAAGCCAGTAGCAAAACCAGTTTCTTCATCTATAATAACCTAATAATATTTACTGTCTAATAGATAAGCATTGTATGAATTCTATTTATGACTAATATATGCGGCTGCGGCTTCGCGCGCCTGCGCCTCTGTTTCAAAATCAACCTGTTTTGTGACTCCTGAAACAATTATTCCATCTATTGGAACGCCATTGTATAGTATTTTTTCGTTTCCATTTTTTATAATAGCTCTATAAGTTGTAATGCCATTACTTGTTGCTGGCTCTATCTTAACAATATCCTCATTATACAAGGCTCTATGATAATTATTGGCACCCTATAATGTTGTAAAAACCTTTATCGTATTAGGAATAACTCCTTCTCGGTTTATATCACAATATTTCTTTTCATCTTCTGTATAACAAACTACACATTCGGGGTCTAACCCTGTCGCACTAAGAGTTTCCGGATTTTTGTCATAATCAATTTTGTCAGATTTTAAAAGATGCCGTATATAAGAAGCCTCTGTATCCAAAGCTTCATCCGCCGCGTGCATACCATCCTCAGCAGATTCTTTCTTAGCCTTAAAAGTATTTAGAGTATTCTCACAAATTGTAATTTTTTCACTTAATTCTGCAAGCTCTAAATTTATTTTTCTGATTTCTGATTCAAATTCTTCTATGTATTCTTTCTATTCGTCAGTAATCGCACCAGTTTCATGCATATAATCAAAATTCATTATATAATCTTCTAGCGTTTTATTAGCTTCTGTTGTTATTATTGAATTAGAATATTGTGTATTGTCATTTGTAGAATTAACATACATTTTTGTTACCTAATCCGCACTATCCATACTACGAGATATATCTTCTGTATCATAATAATATGTAAAGTCTACAATTTCTTCATCTTCACGAAGTGTATTATTGTAGAATTCAACTGTGCGCCCTATGATATGTAAATTATCATCATAAGTATAAATATAACGACAATATACACCGAAAGTCTCTGCGATACTCTAAGTTATATTATATCGGTTACTTTTTTCTTGTGTAATGATTCTAAATTTTTCTTTACTGGTAACTACATTAGTTGGATAAAGTTTATAATCTTCATCATTATCTTTCCATTCCCAATTTTCAATATATTCATCTTCATAAACTTTATCGCGGTCGCGCGCTTCATCTGGATAATCTGACCAATTCATATTGATTCTGTAATCCCAATTAAGGCGCGGCGGCAGCACTTTATCGAGCCAATAATTTATATTATTAATTGGAGAATAAGTATACGTAATCACATATTCTACTGTGTCATCTGGGGCTGTGATTATTGGCTCTTCTGGGTTTGTTGATTCAGAAGTATCGCTTCCTTCGGTATTATTCTCGGTAGTACTGCCTTCATTAGTTGAATTTTCCGAAGTGTTATCTTCCTAAGTAGTTTCTTCCTATAATTCATTATTATTCTGCTATGCAGCATTCTCACTAGCTGCCCTAGAAAAGACCTAATTTAAATTTACTGATACAGCATATTTATCTTCATCATAACTAATGTCAGCAGCCTTTACTTCATATTTTCTAGTACCACCTTTCTATGTTACGGTAGCATCATATATAAAATCTGTGCGAGTAGCTAAATGTAGAATGCCATTTTCTGGATTAAGCGTTTCGGTGCATTTTACGCCATCTTCCAATTCCTAATCATATAGTTCCTAAGATAAACTTATATTATATCCCGTTTTGCCTAGCTCATTAAAAGCTAAACCTTCACATTCTACTTCACAAGTTTTCTCAAATCCATCATGCTTCTCTGTTACTTTTGTAATAACAAATTCAAATATTCGCTAATCAGGCATTCCTCTATAAAAAATGACTTTAACTTTTCTTAAATTTTCTATTAAGTTTCCTTCTGTAACATTATACCATACTGGATTTTCTACATACTTCCCTTTTTGTCTAATATACATTGGAAGATTAAAAGAAAAACTATCTTCACTATCATCAGACAAGGACATCTCAGGGTCTTGAATAGTACCAAAATTATCAACATTAAAACTCTTCAAGACGGCTATAAAGTCGTCTTGAAGAGTCCAAAGCTAAACTTCATACTATCTTGGATTCTTATTAGTCAGCATATTTTTTCCTCCTTTAACTCCTTAATAATACATATTATCATAAACAATACTAAAATCAGAAAGACTTTCATTAGTGGTTATTGGTGTACATTTCTCTGTTGTTATAATACCGTTTTCAAGAATATTTCTTTCATTTATTATTAAGTAGTTAGAAAGAACCATATCTCCTACATTTTCCGTAATCTTTTCTGGTATAGGATTCTTTTCTTCATTAAATGTATTTATATCAAATATACCAATTGCAGTACCAGTTTTAGAATCAAATTCAAATTCAGCGGAATATTTGGTAAATAATTCTTTTATTTTATTTTTTATTTTTGTCTTTTTTTCACTAGCGTTATCCGCAGAAGCGGCATCAATTTTAGAAAGCGAATAAATAGCCCATGCGCGCACATATTTATCCCGAATCTTCTCACGAAATTCTTTCTTTAAATCAAAAATGGAAGCTTCTTCTTTTATTTCGTCTACAATTTGTATGACCTTATTATATGCTGTTAATAATCCAGGCGTAGTAAATTCAAATTTATTTTTCCCCACTTTTATATAGGAGCGCTCTGTCTCTGGGCTGGAAGCCACTGAATTTACTGGATGATTTATGTACCCATTATCATCAAAAGTAAATTGTAATTTAAAAGATATAAAGGGCTTTGAGGGCGCGGTGCCGCTATAAAATAAATATTTCGTCTCGCCTTGTGATAAGTCCATTGGAATTGAATTAACGTTATAATTAACTACAAATGGAGCAGTAGGATTGTTGTCGCCTGCACTTGGCGTTGAAGAAATATCTGTTATCGCAGTACCATCAGTTGGAATATATTGTATATAAGAACTATTGACATAGGGCCACGCACTTTCCGGCGCATTCGCATCAGTTCGTATATAGTCGGTATCTTTTGCGGTCTCTTCTGATACGCCGGCTTTTACTACTCCTGGTACCCGTGATAACGTTATTTTACCTGTATATAAATCTTTATTACCTAATATAAAAGCACTATCTTTACTATACAATCCTAAACCATGAGGGATATTATCTTCTAAGCATATTTTTAATGCGTCTTTACTAGACAAAGTATTTATACTTTCAGCAGATTTTAACTATTCTAATAAAGTAGAAGCCTATTCATTATTTGTTTCATTATTTCCAGTAATTAAATACGGCATATAATTTAATATTCCAGTCCAATATGGATAATCCATAACAAAATTTAATGTTATGTCTCCCCTATATATAGTAGTCATTGTCTTATAAGTTTTCCCATTTATCTCTACATCAACTTCTTCTCCAAAAGGAGTCATATCCATTTCTGGCGGTTCTGAAACACGAGCCATTATATACCTATTAGGATGCTCTGATAAAATCAGCGCGCGTTCGACACCAGGTCTGAACCAAGCTTTAAAATCTTCCATCGTCTTCTAATCCATATAATCAGTAGATAATGTAAATTCTAATTCTAACGGTTCCATCCTAGTGCCCCAATAATACTGCCCGTCAACAGTCGTATAATCACTAGTCGCATCTTCAAATTCTGAATAAATTCCTTTTTCAATTCTTTCATCATAAGTAACTATTAATGAAAATTCCTCTATTGCTTTTCCTCCATAAGAAAAACTTAAAAAAGAACGCAGGTAGAGGGGCAGGCTGTTGCCTGCCCCATCATGCGTTGCTTGAAAAGTTTGTGTTCTTTTAGGAGTGTTACTAAGTTCTTCTTGGCCTGTTAAAGTTGCCATAATCATTTTACCTCCTTGAAACACTTCTACTGCCAGATTTTCTAGCTATCTTAACAATTTCGTTCTTGAATACCTCACTCGCTTGCCGCATATCGTAATCATTACTAATTACGCCAGGAGAGAAGGTAACATCTATATTTTCAATTACCATACCATCATTATTAGTTGTAGAACTGCTGCCTATGGCCGCGCCACGAATACTATCTTGTAAGGAATAAACTATGGATTTTAATGAATCCTTAGAATTACCTAATAAGTCATTACGTAAGAAAGAAGTCTGGGAAGAATTAAGTACAGCTTCTGGCCTTGTCTTAGAACCATCCAACCACGCGGGACCAGTGTAATAATTCATGCCACCAGCCGCATAGCGTCTGATTTCATTAATATCATAATTGCCCAAGTATTGTAATAGATTCTTTAAGCTACCACTGTCAGCAGCTAATAAATCATTTAATTTTTTCTTTATAGTACCATTAGTTTTTATAGTTATTGGATTCTAAAGATTTTCCATCTTACTCATGTCAGGGGTCTAAATAGCCGTAATAGTCATATTTTTTCCAAGCTTACTAATCTTCTTGTCAGGATTCTTTTTATCAAATGTTATACTGCTAAAATCAGAAATTCTAACCGTATTGCCATTCTTACCAAGAGTAGCAAAGCCGCCATTCTCTAATGGAATCTAAGTTCCAGGGAACTTTAAATTGCCACTCTTTAAATCCGATATGTCAACAGTATTAGTTAATCCATTAGCTCCATAATAACCATTCATGCCATTTATCGCGCCAGCAAGATTTCCATTCCAACTCTACCAAGCCTGATTTCCAGCTAACTGACTATAAATTCTTTCACCTGTATAAATGCCATTAGCAAGTACCCAATTACCAGTGCCTGCAACACGTAAATAATGTTTAAGTTTCTTTCCTTCGGGGACTTCTTTTGCTTCTTCAAAGCTTAATGATGTTCCTTCACCATAAGTAATCTTGCTATTCTTTTTCATTTTTCCTTTTACGGAATCATAAGTATAGCTGACGGCTTTTCCGCCAATAACCTATGCGCTATTTTCCGAGGCTTCCTAATAATTCTCTTCAATATCTTCTTTAAGAGCCTACTAGCCAGCATTAATAGCGTTTTGCCAAAGCTCTTGTTCACTTACTCCTTCATCATTTCTATGCTCCAAGTAGTAAGCCTGCATAGCATTTTTAAATACACTTTCATTCTATTTAAATGTTTCGGTATTAGTAAAATCATTAGCATCGGAAATACGCCTATTCTCTAACCAGCTTCCATAATTTTCAGCGAACTATTGATTCGCTTCTTTATTACCAGTAGTACTCATATAACTACTTTGTAAAGATTCATGATAAGCTTTTTCCGCGGCCGCCCGTGCATTAGCTTCACGGCTTGCTTCATCCTCATCTTCATGGCTCTTTAAGTAATTATCACGCGCAGCATTAGCAGCGTCTTCCGCAGCTTTTTGCGCGGCACTTCGTTCTTTATCATCTGCGAATCCTTCTAAATAATTAGCATTAGATTCTCCATATTTTTCAGAATTAGCAATAGACTCCATATCTTCCTTAGCAAGTCTATCTTCTTCTTTACTTTCTCTGAAACCAACCCACTCTTGGAATAATTCTTTGAAGCTTCGTAAATCTTCTTCCATATTTAAGGCAGACTCACCAGATTTAGAAGTAACCCATTTATCATAGAAAGCAGTAGCGAATTCATCGCCACCTTCCATAATCTCGCGCACCTGATTCCAAAGTAGCCCATTCTTTTTCTGATATTCTAATGTTTCAGTAAGAATCTGAATTTGCTGGTCAAGTTTTTCAAGCTACTTATCAGAGGCTTCTTGTACAGCATTTATCTCTTCCTATCTGTCATTAAAATACATATCTTTCTAAGACTGAGCAATTTGGTCTTGAAGTTGCTTTATCTGCGCGGCGCCGCCACCTGAGCGTTGTAGAATGCTAAGTTGACGTTGTAACTTAGTTAAATTTTCTTGCTCGTCATTCTTCTGCTCAATCTGACGCTCTTTTTCTAGCGCTTTCTATATGCCTTTGATATAGTTCGCATTAGCTTTTTCTAGCGCATCCTTCTGCTCTTGTAGTTTGTCAATAACAGCCTGCTCGCGCGCTTCAACAGCTTTCAGCAATTCTTTTTCAACACTTAACTCATTCTTTACAAATCCTTCTATAATCTAATTCTGTTTAGTCTGATTATCTTCAATTTTAGCTAACTGTTGCTGATAACTGTCATATAGGCTATCTAATTCATCGCGCCAGCCATCGACCCTAGACCAGAAGTTTTCCATTAACTTAGTGTAAAGCTCACTAGCATCAGTATCTTCATCATCAGGCATACGAGTTAAGCCTAATGTTTTCTAGTTAATTTTCTTTACAACTTTTGTGCCATCGTCGTTGTAAATTAAGTCATTTAAGTTAAAGCCAACGCTTGCTAAATATTTTAACTGCGCCTTGGAAGTCGCGGCATCTCCAATGGCTTCGCCGCGCACGTCTCTCTTAGTAAGATGCTCTAATATATCAAGACCAAGCCCAGAGCCAGGTTTACCAGAACCAACATATTGTTGTAAACCATTTTCATCATAAGTGAAAATTTTACCATAGGAAGATTCTTCTAGCTCTTTTCTCTTATTATCATACCAACTCTTTTGTAAATCAGCTAAACGCTCATTCCTTAATATTTCTTGGTCTAATAATTTTAAGCGCTCTTTCTAAGTATCAAAGATTTTCTAACCATTTGCTACTCTATCGGTTTCATACTTCTTTTGTAGCTTCTCTTGATAAGTAATATCTTTTTCAATCTTATCAATCTAGCGTAGCCAGTTATACCAACGTTGAATATCCGCGGTAGTAGTGGTTGGCTGTACGTACTTACCGGCATCATCGCCTCCGCCTCCGCCACCACGACCGGCCTAAGAGCCTAAGTCTTTGGCGCTGGATTTAAGTAGTGAAGCCCACATCGCACGCAGTTGCTTTAATGCGGCGAGGGCCGCACTTGCACTCGCCATAGCGGGGCCACCAGGAGTACCAGTAGCGAATGAGATGGCATTCTTTTCATTTGTAACTGGCTTACCATGCCCGCTAGTTTTTCCGTTCTTTAAGAGCTATCTTGTTTTTACATGATTAAATACGATAGCATCTTTTGGTAAATCAACAAACTCAGGGCCATTTTGTCCAGCAACATAATATCTACCGTTAGTGACATAAAGTTCAGGGCCAAGTTCGCCCATAAGAGTTTGAGCATTGCCTTTTGGTAAGGCAAGATTGGTGCCTTTGGCTTCTGATAAGACAAATTCTGACTGCTCCAATCTTACATCACGAACTTCTACGCTTAACGCCCCACCTTTTGCCGGAGCAACACCACCGGTCATATCCGCCTTAACAGATAAATCAACTTCTGCTTTAATAGGAATTTTCTTTGGTATTTTTATTAAAGCTTGTGCAGCAGCTTCTGCATTCGCAGCACCAGTCCCAGCATTAGTAGCGAAAGTAGAAACACCCGCTTGAAGAGTTATTATAGTACTATCTGCTTCTTCCATAGCTCCTGCTACGGCTTCGGTTTGTGACGCAAACTCACCTGCTCCTTCTGCCACCTTAGCACTTGCTTCGGCCATTGCGTTTATTTGTTCATTAGTCTCTTCGATGCCTTCTTCCATTTTATCAGTATCAAGTTCTGGCTGCTCTTGAGTGGGTGGCGTTGCAGGAGTAGCACTTGCCATATTACCATATGGTGTAGCACCATATTGGCCTCCTACTCCTACTCCTACTCCTACTCCAGCATAAGCCGCAGCATATGTACCTTGCATACCGCCAGTTTGTGGGAATTGCGTCATATCGGGATTTTGCCCTGGAAGCCCTGGTGTTGGCGTTGTCGTAGTTGTAGTACCACCAAGATTTAAATTAAAATTCATTGTAGAATTAGATAAATCTTTAAGTAACTCTAACGCCCAAGTTTCACCAGTTAGAACCGTATCAATAGTTAAGGTCTTGGCTTCAATATTTAATGAGCTTAAATCATTTAATACACTAGTAACATCTTTCCAAGGCCCTTCCATAAAGACACTTGCAGCGTCTTTTAACTCTGTTAGTACTGTCCAAAGTGCAGCTAGCCCATTTGAATCCGTAGAATTAACTTCAAGTACTAATGTACTTAAATTCTACATGTTACTAATAAGTTCACCATCACTCAGCGCTTCACCCATGTCCTATAACTAAGTAGTCATAGCCGAGATATTACCATTATCATCAATATTAAATAACCCATTTTCTCCAAAGAATTGCTCATAGAATTCTTGGGTTCCTGCATTATCTCTTGTCGCGTTAGCAATCTAACTTATGCTATTAGCTCCTGCTTGGCTAAGCGTGCCGCCTTTCTATAAGTATTGCGACATAGAAGTTAAATAGTCGGAATAATCAGAATTACCAGCGATAATTCCACCTTGAATCTATTCAGCACCCATTGAAAGCCCAGCGGGTTGTTGAGGCTCGTTCTCACCACCTTCACCTTCTGGAACGAACACAATACGATATGGCTGTTCTATGTCTATCGTTTCTAATGGGCCAGGTGTATCTACCTATATAGTTTCAGCTTTTGCCGCTTCTGTGGGTTTATATTCTAGATCATATAAGAATGTTAAAATCTTGTCTACCTTTAAAAGACTTTTTTCTCCAATCCAGTCTTGTGGTACAACTATTTTCGGTGGAGTATTTACAGTTGCCTCATTTGTTGCAAAGAGAATTTCTCCAAGATAAGCTGTTGCTTGAAGTGCTTTTACGGTATTTATACTCTCATCGCTCCAAATAGTATCTACTATCTATTGTAACTACGCTTTTGCCTGCTCAGATAATGGATTCCCAGTTCCGCCTTCAACCGCAGTAGTTCCACCTTCTCCTGGTAATAGCTTTAAGTTAGATATTGCTGCATATACAGTCAAGGCTTTATCATATAAGAAAGTATTGCCATTTAACTGAACATCGGTTGGATTGATTCTTATTGGCGCATTTATTAGCTACTCTCCTAGCTGAAGACCGTTTTCAGTGCCTTCTCCGGAAGTAGTGGAACCAACAATAGTGGGGGTAATTTCAAGAGTGGCGGTAGCATTTTCACCAGTTAAAAGATTCTATAACGTTGCTGAGGTGCCTTCTGCTAATGAAACCGAAAGAGATAACTATTTAGATTCCATTTTATAGTCAACACCATATATTTCAGCAATTTTTTGCATGTCAGCAACAGATAACGGTCCTTTTAATGTAGTATCTACTTCAAGTCCTAATTCTGGATTTTCTTCGGAATATTTTCTTAACTATTCATATGTCTATATATTGGGGTTATTAAGTAATTCCTACGCCATTTTAGACTATGCTAAAGTAGGCTTATCTGTCTTATTACCTTCTTTATCTTTTCCACCAAAAGTAATGCCCGTAGAAGCATCTATATTGAATTCAACTGATTTCTTATGAACTACGTCATCTAAAGTTAAACTGTCTCCCCATTCATCTTGATGATTTCTAAAATAATTTCTAATAGCTTCTTGAGGTGTTTTAGCTTTGCCTACTCCATTTTCACCTTTATATACATACCAAATATTACCATCTGAATCAATGGTCATTTCAACCTGAGCATTTTCCGTACCTTTAATTACAGCGCCAGTTAATTTTTCTTTGCCATTTTCATCTTTAGTAAAAGTAAGTTCCGCATTTTTAGAAGCTTTCTTTAATAATAATGCCTAATAAGCTTCTTTTTCGTCTGTAAAACGATGTCCATCAACAATATATTCCCCAGTTTTTTCATCAATGGTGACTTCTGAACTAACAGATAAAATAAATTTTAACTTATTGGCATCGGCCTCTTTTAGCAGCTACTACGGATTTTTAGAAAAGTCATCCATAACTTCTCTAGCTTGCTCTTCTGGTGTCTTACCATCTGCATTATTCTCTTCTCCAAAAGCTTTTTTAATGGCTTCTTTAACTTTATCTGAACCCCAGTCTATCTAAGTAATAACATTACCAGTAAGATATAAGGTTGTTGTACCAACATCAATTGATAATTTTCCATTAATTAAGCCAGATTGCTATAATACCTATTTTACACTATCATAAATATTGTCTAAATCATAATTACCAGAAAGCATAGCCTGATATAAAGCGCTTATCGCTGCTGCTAGTCCCCTAGCATTTTCTTCTGAAAATTTAACTTGATTTTTAGCGTCTTCTAACAATTTAGCCAACGTTTCACCATTAATTTTAATTTGTGTTAATGGATTGTTTGGGTCTTTAAGGTCAGGAAATTTGTCTAATAATCTTTCTGCAGCAGTTTTTAAATCACCTGTTGGTATTAAATTTTCAAACAGCTCATCAAAATCAAGCTTCTAGTCTTTTCCCGCATCGAGTCCAGAAAATGCATCTTGCATTGCAACAACGGTTTCAAGAACAGCAATAAGACCATCCAGCATGTCCATCTAAGACTTAGCCATAGCATGGATGCCTTTTGTAATGCTACCTTCAGAGTCCATCGCTCCTTTTTCAAAAGCACTACCAATACCGCTCAGCATTGCTGATAAATCTACTTGCATCTTCCCGCCATCTATAGACTTTAAATGGCTAAAACCAGCCTATATAAGTTCAGATGCATCTTTCATTTTTCCACTTAATGTATGACCAAATAAATCTATTGATTGCCCGCTAACTTTTGCAATATTATTCATCTCATTAGCAATATTATACCAGTCACGAGCGTCGATAAAGCCCTTCTTAGTACCAGAAGACTATTTCTATAGAATGTTAATAGCTTTACCCCAGTTTTCTGCATAGGTTAGTGGATTCTCCATTGCGCCAGGTAATTTATTATCCATAAAGGCAAAAGAATCTGAGCTATCAGTTGTTGCCCTTACCTAAGCTATTTCTTGCGCGACAGCTAGTTCTTCTTTATATTCTTGTAATCTTTCTGAACTTACACCGTTTGGATTATCAATTTTTTCCTTCAATTGAGCGATACGATTCATTATATCGCCCATTCCTTTATAATTCTCATTGCTTTCTTTTAGAGAATTATTTAATTCAGTTAAAACTAACTATCCCTATAATGTATCAATCTATTTTATTGTATTATAAACTCTAATTGCTGCCTATTCAGTTAACTTAAATCCTTCTGCGCCTTTTGTAAAATCTGAATCACCTAATTCAACGCCATAAGCAGATTTCAAAGATTGCTATAAATCTAATTTCCCAGTATTATTTAATGTACCAGCAATACCCTATTTAATTATATTAGTTATATTATTTAGAAAGGTCTCAATAGCATCCTAAATCTCTGCTATATCATGCTCAGCTAATTCTCCAGTTGCAGCGGCAGCATCCTAAATAATTTTTGTTACGGCTACAATATTAGCATTATCGCCTAATTGTAATATACCATTTTTTATTCTGGCCCCATATTTACTTAATGCATCGTTTAAACTATAAACAATATCATTATCTAAATTAGCAGTCAAAGTTGCAACATTAATTTGATCGCCCGCTTTTGCACTACTTATATTTTTAACGGTATTAAGTAATTCTTCTTTAGTTTTATTCTAACTGCTAATAATTGCATCATTATAAGAAATATAAGCCTCTGTATATGCTTCTGTGCCTTTTTCAATTCCAGTAAGATTGGCAAAATGAGCAAAATTAGTTATTCTAGCTTTACCATTGCCAAGGTCTTCAATAGAAGGTCCTAATTCATTAATTAATGTAAATACATCTTTGCCAAGTTCTTGAGCAATTTTCCCAAGAGCATCATAACTAATATCTGCTATTCCACTTAAAGAATCTGCAGCGGCCATACTTTTATTTTTTCCCTGAGTGAGGATTTTTACTTCTAAAGCATTAATTTCTTCTAATGTAGAAGTACCATTTTCTGCCATTTTATAAAGTAAACGTTCATATCCATCCACAAGATCAATTGCTGTTTTTACAAGATATTTACCGCCACCAAGATCTTCAAAATTCTAAGTATTTATTTGACCATTAACTGTTAAAATATTATAAGTAATTTTATCAATTATTCCGCCGACTGATGTTTCAAGTTGATCTACAGCAGTATTAAGTTGTACTGCACTTGATCTATAAGCATCTTCAATATCTTTACCAGTAAGCTATTTACCGCTGGCCTAAGCAATTACTTTCGCCGCTGCTACGGCGGATTTTCCACCTTCCGAAACAGCCTTTAATAAATTTTCAGCATCTAATAAAGTGGTTTCACCAGTAGCTAAAAGATAAGCGTTATAATCTTCTACTGCATCAATAAATTGTAAAGCGTTCTTTACATATTCACTAGTACCTACACTATTTAATAAATCAGTAAAATTAATATTTTCAGCTAATAACTGCCCATTAACTTTAATTAGCTGTGCAGCTTTTTGATATTCTTGACTTCCCGAATCCAATGAATTTAATTCACTGGTGGCATGTAAAACTTGCTAAATTATACCTTGCCTATTTAAAACATATGATTTTAACTGATTATCCCATTCAAAAATGTCTAAATTACCATTATTAATTTCATTAGCAATTTTTTGCATATCGCCTAAATTAGTATATCCAGAATTCTAAATTGAACTAATATTAGAAAGCTATGCAATATAGTCATCTATTATAGAAGCAATGGTTTCTTTCGCATTATTATCCGCGGCCGCGCCTAAATTTTGCTATAATTGTTGTAATCTGGCTAAATCAACTTTATAAGTTCCATCATTATTTGGTGTTAGAGAATCTTTTATTGTATCATAACTAAGTTCTAATTTATCTGCTAACTATTGAATAGATTCTTCTGTTAAATTATTATAATCTTTTGCTATATTATTAAAGACAGAAATTCCGCTAGTTTCACGTATTTGCTTATCTATATTAGCCAACATTGCATTCTAATCTTTATTTGATAAATTCTCTTGCCTAGCAATAAATATGCGTAATTTTTCAATATTAGCACTATATTTTCCAGTTAATTTATTAAATGATAAAATTCCTGCCGACTATAACATGGATAATGACTTGCCAGTTGCCTATGCAAAAGTATTTGCGACTTCAATACCAAATCCTTCATAAGAGCTAATAACAGAATTAATTGCTTCAGATACATCTATATTATATACTGCTGATTCAAGACTACTGAGCGCAGAATCCATATCTTTTGGAGATAAGCCAGTAGTGAGAATCTAGTTAACTCTAGCCTGATAACTATTAATATCAGTATCAGACCAATCTAGAGTAGCGGACCCGCTGTCTACGCCGGTCGCGCCGAGTTTCCTTAATATATCCTCATTAGCTTGATTAACTTGAATATTTTCAACCTTACCATTTGTTATTGACGAAATTGCAGCGTCTACTGAATTTTTAGTAATATCTCCTAAAGCTTCACTAATTGCAGTAGCATATTTTTGCATCTCATCCGCGGCGGTTTGACCCGCGATCTTCTTAATATCTTCATAATTGAATCCATTATTAGACAATAATGACTAAATTACTTCATTATATTTACTCTCATCGACGTTCATCTATTTTAGGAATCCATTTAAATCCCCCAACTATAAGGCGCCGCGTGCTTGAGCATTCTATAATGCTTGCCCAGATATTTCTGCAATACCTTTATATTTATTAGTAATCCAATCAAAAAATTCTAATGCGTTATCGCCTGCTGTCTTGGTGTATTCTATATAAGCTTTTAATTCTGGTTCAATCTCCTCCTTATTTAATCCTTTAATCGCATCAAATAAAGAGTTATCAATTTTGCCATCCTTAGAATTTTTTAAAGCTGTTAAAGCGTCATTTATAGCATCCGCATTTTTTGAATCAGTATATTTTTCTAAATAACTATTCGCATTAGTAATTTGTTCATTTAAATTATCAAAATATTTCTATTGTAAAACATTTAAATCATCATATTTAAACAACCCAGTTGAGTAATCTAATTCAAATTTACTTATATCTGCTCCAAATTTATCTGCATACTCAACTGCCTTATCCATAGATACGCCTTTTGCCATATCAGCAATAGCCGTATCAAAATCTTTAATTCCTTCTGCGATAGAAGAAGCTAGGGTACTAAAGGTTGTATTTAAATTGTTAGAAAGCTAATTAATTAATATTCTAAATTGGTTTAACAACACCCTTGTCTTTTCAGTTTCTGGAATTGTATCTATTATAGCTTCTAACCCTTGCGCAGTTCCATCCCAAGCCTATAATAGTCCTTCTGCGGCATCTCTCTATGACTAATCTAGTCCATTTGTCTTTGACTCTAAACTTGCCCAAAGACTCAAATAAGTATTTAAAGCGGCCTGTCCCTATTTTTCTGTTAATCCGGATGTAGCAATCTTTTTGTCAATCTACTCCGCCTAAGCATTTATTGCTAATAATTCTGTATCAGATAAATCAGAAAAAGACTTTGAGAACGCATTTAAAATATCTTGAATGCCTTTAGAATTAAAGCTAGCAATATTATTCGTAAAATCACTAATATTATAAACGCTGGTAAAATAATCTAAAAGAGCCTATCGAACTGCTTCATCAAATCCAGAAAATTTTTCATTAATATAACTAGTTATGCCTTCCGCACTTGTAGTTTTTCTTAAATCTATTAATTTATTAAACTCATCTATACCAATCGTATTAATTGCATTTTTTAACTATTCCTAAACCTTTTCTAAATTACTTGGCATATCATTCATATACTTAGTATAATCACCATTATAATCATTAAAAAGATTTAGTAACATCGCTGCAATTATATCATTACTGTCTGTAACATCCTCAAAAAATTTATCCTAATACGTTTCTATTTTAAGAAGAGAATTAATATAATTTTGAGCACCAGCTTTTCCCGTTTTAGATAATTTATTATCACTTGCAATAAATTTCGTAACTTGAACTTCATAAGCATCCATAGTATTATTAATATAATCTAAAACAGCTTGATCAAATTCAGTTAATCCTTCAATCTCTTTTGCTGATGTTCGCGCGCTATTTAATCCTTCCCAAACTTCTTTAGTCGAAATGTCTTCCTTTAAGAAAGTTCTTGCAATATTTTTTATAGTATCATTTTTAATAGTCTATAAAAGACTATCAGAGTCCTAGTCAATTGTCGCGGCTTTTGTGCGTACTTTTTGATTACTTTGTGCCTATAAAGCAGTAAATAAATTTGAAGTTTTTCCCGCCGTAGAAGTAAAAACTGGACCCGTATTACTTTCTTTTTCTTTTTCTGTTTTTCGATAATTAGCAATTGCTGCATCTCTAGTAGCATCTGCGGTATTCTATAAAGATTCTTGCAGTAAATTATTAGCTGAAGATAAATCAATAATTGCTCTACCTGTTTCATCATAACGAGCAATTAATTCAGAATGTGATGCTGCAAGCGCGTCATTAGCCTCTAAATATTTCTCTTCTGCTTCAACGCTACTATATCTAGCTTTTTCTAATTCTTTTATTTTATCAATAGAAGACTATAATGACTTAGATTCTGCCTATTCTTGTAATGCTTTATTATTAGCGTCAGTTGCCGCTTTAGTTAAATTCTCAATCTAAACTTTAGTAGAAGGTAATATAGCATTAAGATTTTCAAACGCGCCTACTATACCGCCAATTGCCGCGCCGACAACAGCTCCATGAGGGCCCCCGCCTAAAGTAAAACCTAATGCTGCGCCACTCGCCGCACGAGAAAACGCTCCAGTAATACCACCAACCTTCTACATTCCTTCATTACTAGAACCCTTTAAACCAGTCGCTATAGCTCCAAGCCCCAAACTAGCCAAGTTCAATCCTAATGAAGCAGTATTAACTGTTTTTACATTACCATACTATTTGTTCTCTCCACCTGGAACAAAATCAGCAGGTCTTCCATTGGCATATGCATTTATACGCCCGCCGGTAGCACGTATCTTTGCCATAGTTTCTTCATGGCGTTCTTGCTCTTGCTCTTCTTTTGCATGAGCGTTTTCTTGAGCACGTAATACCTAATTATTTTTATCTACTTCAATCTATACCTAAGTATTCGCACTATTAGACAAACTTGCTTCAAGTTGCTATCTATGTACTGCCATTCTATTCATTATAATACCGAATACATTAGTCACAACGTCAGCTAATGAATAGAAAGTAGTCGCAAAACTTAATATAGCAGGAATCGGCAAATTAAATAATCTTGGTATGTTGTTAAACTGCGTAACTATTGCATTACCAACATCCAATATCCACTTATAAAACTGCTCTAATCCGCTACTCGTATATAAACTCTATAAACTTGTTTCTAGTTGTTGCTACTTAGCTCCAATACTATCTAATGTTTTTAAGAACTGTAATTGAGAAGCATTCTCCGCATCCGCAGCCTCAGTCGCCAATTGTTTTAATCTTTCTCCACTACCAACTAGTGCTAAGAATCGAGATTGCTGTCTATTACCAGCCATTACAGTTGCAATATATCTCTACGTATTGACATCAATAGTATCCCATGCTTCTGCTAACTCCATAATAACATCATCAAATTCACGGAATTGACCTTGTGCATTATGGATACTAATACCAACGCTTTGTAAGGCAGTATCAACTTTGTTTAAACTAAGTTCCTCGCCTTCTGAATCTACCAGCTTACTGGGATTTTCTTTCAATTCACCATAACGTGAAATTATGGATTTCATTGCACTACCAATATTCTGAGAAGATTCACGAGTAGCTTCAATCATAACAGCCATCATAGCTGTTGTATTCTCGAAACTAGAACCAACAGCTTCTGCAGAAGATGCTGTCTTACTCATAGCTACTGCTAATTCGCTAACATCAGTAGCAGACTTTGCCGCGATAGCGGAATATACATCTACAACCTTATCTGCTTCCGACATTTCCATCTTGAAAGAGCGGACAGCGTTTGTCATATAGTTAGTCGCATCTGCATAATCCAAACCAGAAATGCGCGCCATCTTTAAGGTTGATTCAGTTAATGCCATTACATCGGCAGTCTGTAAACCTTGCTGATAGTATAATTGTGAAACTTTATAAACGCCAGAAATAGATGCTGCATATTCTCTTGCCATACTTGTGTAAGTATCCATCTAACCCCACAAGTCAGATTGAGACATATCAGTAACAATAGCAATTTCAGTAATGGTTTTATCTAATTCAGCAATAGTTTGTTTCATTGAATTAATTGCATTAGTAACCATCCTTACTGCTGCATATACACTAAACCAGCGCTGAGTAATGCCCTCAATTTTTCCAACCATCTATTCAGCATTTTTGACAGATTCAAGTTCTTGAGAATATTGCTTTGCTAAACGAATATTTTCAGCAAGGCCACTCTATCCACTTTGCTAAATATTTGTTCCTGCGGTATGAATATTACCTTCTGCATTTTTTCCAGCATCTCTCAGCTAAGAACGTAGTTCCTCAACCTATTGTTTTAATTCATCATATTTTTGTAACAATGAATTATAATTTGATTGTAAAACAGATAAATAGCCGTTCCCGCTTTGAATATCTTTAGGAATTTGTTTCTATTCTGAAGTTAAATCCTTTATAGTTTGTCCAATTGCTTCGCTTGAACTTCTATTTGAAGTTGCTACTGCTTGTTGCTCCTTCTAATATTCCTATAATGCTGTAGTTACTGCTTTAATAGCTTCTGCTGGACTCCCATTAGTAAAAGCTTTAAAAACAGTTTCATATGTTGCACTAATTTCATCAGAACTTTTGTCTGGCATTAAATTATTAAGTAAATTAGACACTTCCGTTGAAAAATCATTTATTTTACTAGTATCTAAAAAATTATCAAAATTAAAGAACTATTTTGGATCTATATTTAAGGTATTCTATAAAAGCTAATCAATATTAGTTTTATTCATACCGAGACTTTTTGCTAGATTTCCTTCAAATTGTGCTAGTTTTCTTTGAAATTCTCCGCTACTTGTAGAATTAACTAAATTATCAATTAACGGCTAAACTTTCTTTTCTAAAATATCTGGCTCTAAATTTATATCCTGAAAGAATTTTGTTAAATTATCCTAAAAATCTTTGATTTTATCCTAAGATAATTCTTTTACATTTACATTAGCAAATTTACCTAAAGATTGATTTACCGCATCTGTTGGATTAAAATTCGCACGATTTTCTGCTTCTGAAGCTAATCTATCATATTGTTCTTTTTGTTTTGTTAGACCTTCAATCTCTTTTTTTAAATCCTATGCTCGCGCGCGAGCATCTTCCATAGCTTTTGTAAATACTTGAGAAAAATTCTCATAATTTAATTCTTTTGGATCAATTTTTAATCTATCTAATAAATTACCAAATTTATTATCACTTTTTCCGAGCCACCCTTGAATAATTTTATTAAAACTGCCTCCCATGTTATTAGAAAGCTAAGCTTCTAATTCCTTCAATTTGGTGCTCATTTCTTGGATGCTGGCGGTAAATTTTGTAGTATCCAAATCTTTAAATTGTACTTGCTATAATGTTCCGCCAATATCCTTAATTTTATTATCTACGCCGTCTAACTAGTCTTTTAATCTAACAATCTAACTTTCAGAAGAAATCCTCTAATTGATTTTTTGTTCTAGCTTTTCAACGTCGCTACTAACACTTTTAAATTGCTTAGCAAGATTCTTGCCTATTTTGGTATCAGCGCCAATCTAATTCATTACGTCCTACATTTTTTTTAGCTCTGTCTGATACCCTTCAATTTTAGCTTTTAAGCTTACAACAAAACTACCAATCTCACTTGCCACTTATTTTCACACTCCTTTTCTCCATAAACAAAAAAAGACGCCACTTCCTAACACTTAGGAAGTGGCTTATATTTCTTCATCTATATCGCTACTTAAGCGGGTCATTTCTAAAATCATACCCTTACGATTATCTCCCATATTCTCTGGTAGTCCAATTATATTAAAAACGGACATTGTTGGATCAGCCCTTTCTCCCAAGCGTAAGTTTATATTACTCACAACTCTAACTTTTGGCATATAAATTAAATTAGTATAATTAAAGCCTTCGTTTTCATCCTTGGAGTAAAACTTACCTTCAAGGGTGAATAATCCATTAAAACGCTCTTTCTATATAGTATATATTAGCGCGTCTTCTCCATACTCATAGTAATAATCTACTATATATTTCTTATCAATATCCGCGTATTCACTCAATGCCTTGTCTTTATACAATTCCAAACAAGGTCTATCTTTATCTGGCTCAAACGGGTCTTTCTACCCTAATATTCTTTTTCCATATATTTTCTTTTGAGCCACATCTCTATCATATTCAAAAATAAAAGTTTTCTTTTTTTCATGTGACACAGGCCAATGCTCTAAGTATAACCTATGCTAATCATTTAATTCAAAAGGGCCTTCCCTTTTTGGTACTAATAATTTTTCACCTTTTTCTGGTGTACTCATACTAGCACTTAATAATATTCCTAAACTAATAGAAGATAAAACACCTTCTGATAAAGAGAAAGCAACTTCAGAACGATCTTCCCAAATAACCCTAGGAAGATTAGACCAACCGCCGCGCGCCATAACTGGCTGACTAGATTCTTTCAGCAAAGACATCATTACGTGTTCAAAATACAGAACAGGTTCATCAGCTTCTAACATACGGCTCCCAAATCGCATTGGAACCTTTGCGCGCAGAATAACTTCATAGAGTTCTTTCACTCCAAAATATTGATCTATCATATGTTATTCCTCAATAATAAAAACAGGCTAGGAATAAATCCTAGCCTGTTATTTATATTAAATTAGTTACCAGTGCCGGTATCTTCGCCTTGTTCAGTTACGACGGTGGTGGTAGAACTGGCCGCTAAAGAGCCATGATCGTTACCAGCATCCGCAGAACTGGAATCAGCGATATTATAACGAACTAGCTTCATCATTTCATTCTGACCTTCATCATTAGTAGAACGGAGAACGTTTAGAGTCATCTCAAAAGTAGAAGGATCACCTTCGGCCTCTAGAGTGATTGTAACATTGCTCTGAACTTTAGCTTTATTAATAACAAACTGGAATGGCTCATCCTTACCAGTCTTCTCAGACCGCATAAAGGTATCGCCAACAACCTTATAAGTGCCAGGGAAGGTATCAGGAGAAATAGTTACTTCAACAGCGGATTCCGTAGCATGTTCCGCATTAACAGCTTCGTCCCAGAAAATACGAATATGATCGCCAGGGAGAGGCGCGGTTGGAGTTGTAACACCAGCTTTAGGATTCTTAAACTTAATCGTATTCTTAGCTACCATAGCATTCGCTTCATCAGTTACAACAATCTGCGTGCGAGTACCAGCAGTTGAACTAGCATTACCTTGTGCATCAACGCCACCGCCAAGATTAATTAGCTTAATTGGATGGTCTTTAATAGCCTTGGGATAAAGAGTCACACCAGTTAAATGGTCTTTAGGCGCTGGAACGTCACCATCACTGTCAACAACAACCTCTTCGGTATGATGGACATAAACAGTCTTGCCGGCATCAGTGGACTTCTTAATAGCGCCACCAAGCATGAAACGTAGAGACTCTAAGGACATTAGAGCATCTGTTAGAGTAATGTTAATCTCCTTACCATAGTCCCACTGAACTAGCTTAGGATTGCCCCAGCCGCCCTGCGCAGCAGTATTCTCAGCAGTTGTTTCAATGGTAGAAGTCTTTAAAGAATCTAGGAATAGCACGATGTCGCCCTTGTATACACCAGCCGCTGGATCATCATCTAGGGCCTCAAAATATACGTTAGCAACCTCTTTAATGCCATATTTGTCAAAAATATTAACACCCATATGAGTTACCTCCTATAAAATCATGATTATTCAAAATTGCCAATTGAACGCATCCAATGTTTCAACTGTTTTTTATTTAGTTTAGCACCAGCCAAAGCCGCACGGTTGTTTATATCAAACTAATCTCTCCATCCCATGCGTTTTAACTAGTCTTGTAAAGCATAATAAGTAATATTCCAAATATTTTCCATATTTAGGCCGCAATTATTAATACAAATGCTACCGATCAAATCAGAAAAATTTAAATCAGTTTTTTCTCGCGCGGCCTGCTTAGCTTTCGCTTTCCTCACTCTTTCACGGTTTCGCCGCATTTGCATTTTCAACCGTTTAGTAGCAGGAGGGTCATTTTCATGAATTACGATCTCTTCGCCTTCTTGCTCTAAGAAATACATTCTACGAAGAATTCTCTGAAATTCATAAAATTTCTCTTCATCCATTATGTGTTTTTCTTCTATCCGACCAACTACAATCTACGCAGGGTCTAATGAAAAAATCACATCATCATGAATGAAAAAATTAAAAGCTTCTCTTGTCATTTTATTAACAGAATCATCAATACCGGTCATCATTAACATATACTAAAAATCTGTTATTTCTTCAAGAACCTATTTCAGCTATGCGTCCTTACAATCTTTTGGATCAGGCTTCATAGCTGTTAAAATTCCAAGATACGCTTGAAACTTAGAATATCCTATTTCAACTATTTCACCAATAGTAGCAGAATATATAGCACATATATCTCCTAATAATATGGGAGTTCCTTTCTAAAATTTCAGAACCTCATCATCAGTTAAATTCATTAATTTTATACCTCATAGAATATCCACCAATCCAAGGGGATAATGTCAGATTATCTGCTCTATGAAATTGTAATGTACCTATTCCTGCTAATTTACCCTCATTAAACATTGTATCTATTTCCTACATTATTAAATAAGGCCGTAAAGAACGATCATCTAATAGCCATTCATCATAAGGACATGCTATATCAAATCGTACTGTTGATGTTTTAAATTCTGGATTTAATTGATTTACCACAAAGTCATCAAAAATAGCTGTTATATATGACATCTTTTCTGTACTGTCATCATAAATTTTAGGAATAATTAATATCTACTTATTAATTAATTCTGCCCCATCAACATCAGGATATTTCTCTTTGTTAAAGGGGTCGCGCACCTGATACTTTAATAGCCTGCAAATTCTCTAATTCTACATTAACTTATTCGCAATTCTAAAAGTATTCATTCCCATTACAGAGAAGCGTCGCTGTGTCATTTCTAAATCCATTTTTCCCACCTCACCATAATGGTATTACATTTATTTCTTTTGTATATGAAGTTCCTTTATAAGTCGCTGTTAATGTAAAACTTCCTAATAAGTTCTTATTATTCGTATGAATTAAACATGATGTAGAGTCTATTTTCTTAATTGTAGCTAATGTAGTATCAATTGAAAATTCTACTTCATCATCTAAATCATTAGTACCTATTAATTTATACGCTGATTCGCGGTCTAATCGTATACTATCTTTTCCTTCAATATACGCAGAAAAGACTTCGGGTTCTGTATCAATAACAACATCTATGTAATCAAAGATAGATGGATAATCTTTTAATCTTACCATTATCTTTGTTTCTCCATTACCTACCGCGGTAAGCGCGCCGTCTATAATGCGTGCAACCTTCTTATCCGTTGGTAGTAGTTCTATTTCAGCATCTATTGGAATTCCATTTTTAGTTAATGTAAAAGAAGGAATAATAGTCTGCCCTATTGCAAAATTCTATTTTTCCGCTGGAACTATAATTTTATAATTAGCTAATTTATCTGTATCAGCAATATTGTTCTTTAAGTCATCATAAATGCTATTTATCTTGCCCTCAGTTAGTGAAAGATAAATAACTCCTGGCACGCTCGTGTGGTCATATTCAACCACAGTCCAAGATTCTTCTTCTACAATAAAATTGGTAGCTCTATTAATTGGATAGCGTGGCATAAGGATTTCAGCATATTTATTAGGTTGTGGTGTAATTAGTGAATTCCACGTCCTAAAATTGCCTTTAATCTTACTATCCACGGAACTAACAATATAACCCCAAGACTATTGTAAATGTCCTAAATTATCAATCCACTTTAGCAAATAATTACATCTAATAATCCAAAAAGTTCTATAAGTTCCATTAACTTTTTTCTCTTCCTAAAAAAGTATCCATTTTTCTTCTTTTCCATCATCTGTCGTCCAATTCATTATATCCCCAATAAGTAAAGGAATGTCATTCGCAACATTCAAAAACATTATTTTTGAATATTCTTTATCTTTATTAGTTAATATAATACCATCAAAATAAATTCCTCGTTCAACAGATAAATTTCTTATAGTGTGTGGAGATTCTTCTTTCCACTTTTCAAACGATCTAATTCCACCATTTCGTACACGTTCAGCAGTAGTCTCACCTAAATGATTAAGTCTAGAGAAATAAACATCAAGATAGTTCATTAGGCTCTTCTAGCCCTCCAATTAGATTCATGCATTCAAAGATTGTCTTACGGAAATAATCGTAAGATAGCATTCTTAACATATTTAGTTTTCCGATTAAGGGCCACCAATTTATGCTCTGCGCGCCCAATCCTTGAATCTCTATAATAATAGAATCTAAAAATTTTTCCCACTCGCCATTTTTTTCTCTTTCACATAATAAACCATAAAGCCGCCCTTTTAATTTATTTTTATACCCGTCAAAGGTTATAGATGATTCAGTTTGCATTATTTTTCTTTCCTGCCAATTTTTTAAATAATGCGGCGGGACGCTTATTTCTTGAACGGTCATAAATTCCCACAGCTTTATCAACTTCTTCTCTTACAGCGGCTTCTAGTTTATTTAACTTATCAAGGTGATTTGCTTGACTAAAATCCTTATCTGCATATAGTTGTCTAATATTCTCCCAACTAGCTATACATCGTTTTACCCATTCATGCTTCATATATAAAGCTAGTAATTGAATTTCATCATTAGACAAATTTTCTACAAACTGATAAGAATGTAAATGGTGATCGTCAGTAACTTCGGAATCAACTTCTTCTATATCTAAGCTTACCCTAGGATATTTAAATCTAAAAATGGCCATTTTAAGAAGTTCCTGCCAATCCCGCTCTACTATGGCAAGCTCTTCTTCAAGAGTCCATTCGTCTGCGGTTATGCGCGCAAGAAACGCATCATATACCTTTAAAAAGGGAGTTGCCATTAGGAATTAAGCTGATGCTGAGTATTAATAGCATTTATAATATCAACATCACAATATTTTTTAATTAAAGTAACAAAGCCGCCATTAGTAATTCCAAGATCAGTTGCATATTTAACAACGGCATCCTTTTCTGCGGGAGCGGCGGTTGGAATGAATTTAGCAAAATTAGTAATATCTTGTTCTTCAAGCATCTTTTTTATATTCGCAGCTTCATATACTTCATCATTATTAATGGTAACAGGTTGCTCTTCCTCTGTTATACCATTAAATCTTATATAATGATCTTGTAGCATATTCATAATACCAGGATCAAAAGTCATAGCCTCATATTCCTCTTGCTTAATTGGAATTTCGCGCCCAGGCATTAGCTCTCTGCGGAAATGTAAATCTGGAAGCATTAATACTACTAATGCAGAACTAATATTTTTAACTGTAATCATAAAATCCTCCTTTTACCTCTTAAATGGGGTGAGTGAGATTTTTTCACTCACCCCTTTATATCATAAATTACTTTACTAGTGCGCTATTGTACGCAGCCCAGCCACCATCGCGGCCATTCGCGTTAAGAGCGCTATTATAATAAATACCCCAATAGTTAGGAGTAGAATAGATACCGCAACCAACCTTTACATAAGCCTGTAACTGGATGCCGTTGTCGCCCTCATGCTCCCACTCACGGAAGTAAGAATTGCCCTCGAAGCCAAGCTTAACGAGTTTTTCACGACCGGCGGGAATAACATACGCAAAGCAAGGATTCATAACAGTCTTAGTATTTGTATCATCAACAAAAGACTGAGGTAGAATTACAACAGGAACGCCATGGAACTTGCCGATATAGCCACGCTCACGAACATCAATCATGTCCTGATCAGAAATCTTCGTGGTGTTGTTATAAATAATAGCATTAACCATATCAGAAGCAAACTCAGGAGAGCAATAAATTACTGGCGCGCCATAAGCAGCAACAGTATTGCAGAGCTTCGTCATAGCAACTGGGTCAAAACCATTAACGTTGACCTTATTCGCCGCAGGACGGCCCGCGAGATTCCAAGACTGGAGTAGGGTCTCCTGAACCATCTCAAAGATACGATCAACAATACCTTCATTAATAACCTGATAAATATCAGTTAGATCCTCAACACCATCAAGATAACGCTCAAAGTCGATAATACCAGAACCACCAATAGCAACTGGATATACATCAAACTTATCCCGATCAAGACGGAAGGCTTCATAGTTACCAGATTCAGTAGCACGGGTTACAAACTGCTTGCCGCGCTGCTTGCCGCGAGTAACACGGAACTCAAGACGAGAGCCCTGGGGAACCTGAATTACCTCGGTAAACATGTCAAGCGCAGCACTAACACTACGAGGAAGTACTTCATCAAGATTCTGAGAAAGTAGTTCAAATAGGTCATACTTATTGCGCTCGAATTTATAACGATTAATTTTACCGTTACTATCGCAAAGAAGCTTAGTTAGCTCATCTCTGAGCGCAGCTTCATAATCATAATTTTCGGCGGCGAACTCAGCAGGTACTTTACGACCGAATACGCCGTTCATAAGAACTTGTAGATTATTCATAGTTCGCACCTCCATTATAGACTTACAATCTGATACTTAACGCCTTTCTCGCCGTTAGGTACAGTGTAGAATTTAGTAACCTTACCATAGATACCAGCATTTGGCTTAGTACCAGTTAGCTTTGGAACTGGAGAACCGGCAACTAGGCAAACATAGACAGGAGTGGTATCACATGCTTTTAAAGCATCAAATAGAACTTCATCAGAAGTTTTTTCACTACCACTAGTAGTTACGGCGGCAAATTCAGTCTCGTCATACTGTAAGCAGTTCGTGGTTACAGTGTCACCAAGACCAAGAATGCCAACGCGAGGATAGTCACCCGCAATCTTGCGACCAAAGGTCTTTAGTCCATAATGTGCGTCATCATATTCTTTTTCAGCGGTATAAACAATACCGATTGGGGTATCAGTAACAGCCGCGGCGGAACCAATTGTGCCAACAGCTTTATCAGCAAGTACCCACATACCATTCTCACAAGGATTCGCAGCGGTAAACTCAGAGCCAAGAGGAGTCTGAGAAACTACCATGCCAGTCTTGGAGAAAGCAACTTGATTTAATTCTAGAGAAGCATACTGCTCTAGTGGAAATCTTTTCATAGCTTTATTCCTCCTTAATTTTTACGATATTTCTTCATAAGTAAAGCGAATTGAGATTCTTGAGGCTCTGGTAGTGGCACTTTCTTCTCTTCACCGCCGGCCATCTGCTTATTAGCAAAACAAATCGCTAACTTGCTTTCCAATTCATCATAAGAAAAGTCATTAATCTACTCACGAATTACACCAATTTCTTCTTCATCAATAAGTTTTTCATATTTTTGTATTAATAAATTCTTTTCATCTAACGCTTTCTGCTCAATCATTGCATTATATTTGTTAGAAATTTCTTGTAATTCCACATTCTTAGCTTCAAGAGCGGAATATTTTTCATTAAAATCTTTTTCAGCCTTTTCAGAAGCTTCTTTATATTGAGAGATAGTTGTCATCGCTTCTTCATATTTAGTCTTTAAATCATTAAACGCTTCGGTTAATTCATTAAAGCTGTTCTGAAGTACTTCAAAATCAGAGGCTACTTTTTCTTCTTGCTTCCCCTCTTCTTCAGAAGGAGTTTCTTCTACCTGCCCCTCAAACTCAGCAGGCTTTTCCTCTTCTTTTGGTTCTTTGACTTCTTCCTCTGGAGCGGGCTGATTGTTTTCAAACTCATCCATCGGTTGTATTCCTCCTTGTTCTTTCTTATCCATTCCTTCTACTTGCTTTTTTAAATCAAATAAAAGTGAAGAAATCTATGAAAGCTATTCATTACGAGTCTATTCATCCTTTGAAAAGAATGCCGAAACTGAAAAACAAGGCTCATGAGAACCAATTACACAGAATCCCATCATCTTTGCGGTAGTATAGACATAATAATATTCGCCTTGAATTTCTGCCCAATCTCCCGTAATAGATTTTGGATTTAATTCCATGCTTTGATTCTAATTAATAATGTTTTTCGCTTCTTCATAATATTCAGTAAATAGCATTACAGAAAATACTGCATATTCTCTAGTAACCCCATCTGTATCAAGAAATGGTTCCCATCCCAAGAAATCTTCTACATAACCATACGCATTAGCTAATGTAGGGCCTGTATGAGAAGCCCAAGTCTTCGTCTCAGGATCAAAAAATCCAACAACAGGAGTTAAGCCATTTGTTGCGCTTTCTATTAATTGATTTGCCACTTCCTCAGTAATATATGAACCGTTTCTATTAGCATATTTAGTAAATACGCGCACTTTTAAACGATATATATTAGGATTGGCAGTTGAAATTTCTTGGACGGGAGAATCAATTATCATTGACTCAAAATTAAGTGGTATCTATCTATCCATAATAATTCTCTCCTATTATCCCATTGCCGCGATATTTGCCTGAGTTTTCTCAGACTTCTATTCATCGGGTAATTCTGGTCTTCCCCCAGTATTTGTTATGTCTTGAACCTTGACCGTTTCTGTTGTATTTTTCGCAGTTTTTTCTTCATTTGCAACAGCAGTTCCAGAAGTTGTATATGAAGATTGTAATGGAACCATTTTTTCTGACATCTTTAAGAATTCATTTTCAAAATTCATTAAACTTAATTGATCCCTCTATTTTACACCCATAGCTACGCCCGCAATCATTTTAGAATATCCATATTGCGCGCCTCGGAAATATGATTGCTATAAATCGCTGCGATTAAACACAGTGGTTGGGAGTATTTTAAAATCAAACTCAACATCTTTTCGCGCGAACTTATCATTTAAATTATATTTAAGCCACGTTTCATAGGTATTTAAATACCCGATCATTAAAGCTTCATCTTTCTTTAATTGATATGCTAAAGTCGAACTGTTTTCTGGATTAAATAGAATTTCTCCTCTACCAAGCGCGGCCCAAGTATCTTTTCTATATTTTGCAATTCTATCTGATGCTTGGGTTGCCGCGGAAGAATCCTATAAGCTCTCTAAATCTGTTTCTCCAAAAGTCGTTAAAACGTCTACTGTATCTACATCAGCTAACATACTGGCAACTGACTCATGAATATCCGCAACTTCTTCAAGCTAAAAGACTAATTCGCCATTATTACTAATTGGCATACGTTGAATTAATAACTTATATAATTCATTTTCATCACGCTTTTCTTCTCTATTAATAGCATCATCTAATTTCTTTAATTCTGGAATACTGGCGATTAGAAGAGGAATTGGATCGTTAGAGAAACTAAAACATATCCCTCCCATTGCGGCTGGGATAGGCACCCACTGAGACATTTTATATTTTCCACTCTTCCAACGAATATATTCTTGTTGAATCATTTTAGGGAAAGTTTTTAATGCCTCGGCGCGCATCTCTGCATCAGGAATATTATCAAAATACTGTAAGTTAAATTCTAATATATCTAAATTATTAAAATCTTTAAATCTATTACGACAGTATGAGATCGCTAAATCCTATATTACAGCTTGCTCGCCATCTTCACGCAAGATACCATAATATACTCCATTTAGTAACCATTCTACTGTTATTCTAGCAAAAGTATTAGGTATATCCAATTTTTCTATGAAATCACAAGCATTATAAAACGCCTTTGTAATCTAAGCTTGTGATCCCTTCCCTTCTTCATAGATAGGAATAACTAGATTATCATACAGTGGGAGATGAGCAAGGAAGTCAATATTATTTCTATAATTGCTATTTGTTCTATAATAATATCTTGACAACTCTCGTAATGATTCAAAATCTCCAGATCTAATTATGTCTAAAATTTCATCTAAAGTAAAATCATCCGCTACTGGCACATTCTGTCGGTATCCCCAAGAAGAGCGATACGCGCGCTCATTAACAGGCATTCTATTAACTCGTAAGTTACTTTTACGAACTTTATTTTTAAAATCCGTAAAAGTATATTTTTTCTGTTCAGCCAACTTTATCTCACCTCCTACTCTTATGATTTAAAAAGATATATGAACCAAAATCGCGTTTCTTCTTTTTCTTTAAACTCTTATCTTCATAATATTTTACTCTATAAAGCCCATACTCTAATGCACTAAACCGGTCTTTCTCAATAGAACGAGAGATTCGCTCTACTTTGAATTGATTCTATACGCCAGTAGGCTTTAATTTTAAATTATTTAATTCATCTATTAATCTAGAAGTCATTTCATAAGGCATAAGATAAACCCTTCTATCATAAGGAGTCATCTTCCTTCCTTTTTTGGTCTACATTAATTTATCCTTTACAATACGTTCATGTGCCAAAAAAGAAACGGTGCCATTATTAATCTGTGCAAAAAAATTAGAATGTATAGCATCATCATTTCCAGCACCAGCTTTTATATCATATATAATAGCATCATATTCTGGTCTAGGGTATTCACTTTCATTTTTCATCTATTCAGGTAAATGATGCTCATTATTAAAAGCATAATAGGGTTTAAATTGTTCACCAGTTCTAGCATCTATTGATGGAACTGCCATAGCATCTAATAGACCAATTCCTGGGCCGTTTCCATCAATGACTATCTCTCGTGGATTATATAACTATATTAACTTTTTCAATCTAGGCGCTTGTTCAGTGATATAATTAGCGCCATGTATAACTTCTGTATAAACGACGTTCTTTTTAAAGCCATTATCATTAGGAGTTACCTTTATTACCATAATTGCGGTATTCGCTGAATAACGAGCTATATCAGCACCTATCAAATAAAAAGTGTCAGGATTAGTTGGATTTTCTTGTGCTTTTCGCTCACATTTTAATAAAGTTCTTCTTTTTACTAATTTTTTAGAATCTAACCAGGCTTCCTTACTGTTGCCAGACCAAATTGATAAACTTTCGCGCGCGAATGAATCCTCACTAACAGTGTTAGAATATCGCTAGTCCATAAGAGTTGCTTTATCTATTAATCCATAATGAAGAGGTACTTCATAACTTAGCCCCCAAGAAAAGTATTCCTTTGGGCGCAATACTGCATTAACGGTAATTTCTATCAATTTCTAATACATGAATACAGTACGTTCCGCGGCAGTAGTTATGAAAATCTACGAAGCACTTGGCTCATTGGGATTTATGGTTCCATCTACTTCACGTCGTGCAATGTTCATTTGCGGCCAGAGGACTTCATTAAAAGGTATTTCTTCAATTAATGCAGCTTCTTCCAAAATTGCAGCGGTCGCGCGCAAGCCACGAGAAGTATCCTTAGATACAACAGAAATTAAACTGCCATTTTTTAGATAAATCTCGTAATAATTGTTACTTGATTTAACGCCAGTTTTTCCATCATCTACTCTCGTAGCGAGTTCTTTTCTTAATAGAGGCCAGTGCCTAAAAATTTCTTCAAACTTTGCTTCGGCAATTTTAATAACTGTACCTTTCGTATCAGAAGCAATCATTATCGTTGAACGAGGCAATAACATTGCTCGCATAAAGGCACTTAAATAAGCCGTAAATGATTTAGAGGTCGCGCGTGTGGCAGTCCAAAATGTGTACCTATATCGCATAGATGCGCGCAATTCAATACGCTAAAAAGGCATTATATGAAAATTTTTTGAATCTTCATAGTCTTGAATCATATCAAGCAATAAGTCTGGATAACGAATCCATAAATCTAAATAGCGAGTGAATAAAGCTTGATTTGAGTCAAGAAACTCTTTTGTTAATACGATTCCTTTTTCAATTGGCGTACCATCACGAAGAACCGCATCTTTATTCATTCATCTCACCTTCACTTTGAAGGTCTGCCGCGAGTTCATCGTCTCCTTCATATTCTATGTCCGCATTTTCATCAAATTCAACCGCTTCATTCTCAATTTCTTCAAGGCGCTCAGTCATATTATAGCGTGCGCGCTTCTCTTCGACCTGTTCAGCAAAATTGCCTTCATTCATAACTAAACGTTTCAAATAATTTTGAATATTTTCCATCATAAAGTCTATAGAGTCCTGTGGCTCCGTATGCCAATTTGGGTGCCATCCTTTCTTGCCATAGTAAACCATTAGCTCACCTACGGATTCAAAGTCTGCCGCAGATTTTGCATTAGAGGCTTCAAAATGGCAGTTCTTTATAATATTCTCTATGGCGTCCATATCCTTTTTTACATCCGCCCCCTCGCGTATGCCTTTCTTAGAACGTAAGGTAAGCTCGCATAGGTCGCGAGCGCGCGACTTCAATATTGGCGTCGATACATTTTGTGTGGCTAATATCTAATTATAGTATTCATCCAGCCATAATAGCTCTTCTTCTGTATAGGTAGACGACCATTCCTTTCGGAGACGACGTAGCTTCGCCGCGCTTAGAACTTCCATTTCTTCATTTATAGTTTCTTCTTCGCGTGCCAAACGCCATCGTTCGTTTTCATCTGCCCACTATAAAGCAGAATAGTGATCGTCTAACAAGGTATTAAAATATGCTGATAATGTTTTGTCCTTGTGTGTAGAATACAATTGCGTCCATCTATTTAAGTCAAATGGCACATCTAAGTACCTACATAACCTGTCTACTTCCCCTAAGTTACTCTAATCTATCATAGTCTCTAAACAATTTGTGCATATTAGAGAGCGATGACCAGGGAAGAATTTACTGGGCGTATGGGCAAAAGCATACTCAGGCTTTTCTTGCCTACATTTTAGACATCTACGACTCTTTGCTTCGCTTGTCATGTGCAGTCTGCCCTCCTCTCTATATTCTCATCAATCTCTCACATTCCTTACAACTGGAAGAATAACCATCTCTACGACTACGATTATAGGCAAAGAATAAGTTAGTTCTTGGTAGAACCGCGCCACAATGAGAACAAGTCTTCATATTTTCCAGCGGCGTATCTAATATTAGACGATGCTTAGTCGCGGCCATAGCAATCTTTTGAGGTATTTCCTGCGCCAATATGGTACTTAGGTGATTCTCATTATAGCGCAAATCAAAATTGACTTGTAGCCCCTCTATAATTTTATCATAGGGCGTATGTAATATCTTCTATTCTAATAGGTACTCGCGCACAGGGGATAAGGCCGCCATTTTTCTATACCGTTCAAAGTCCAGTAATAAAGTATACCCATAGGTATTCAACTTATCATGCATATACTAATATAGCAACTCATAATTATTTATTAGCGCCCTTACGTGGAGAGGGTCTTCCCAATTGAATATGTGGCGCCGCACTACCCATTTAACCTTGCAGTCGGGCGCAATGCCATCTACTTCATAATCTTGAAGGTCTTTGGATATAGTATGTAGTAGGGCATTATCTACGCGGGCCCGCCATTGCTCGTAGGGCATCCAATAGAAGGAATCAGCAGTCCAATCATAGAATTGGGCGTGCGGATGGTCTATTGCCTAAAATTTAATTACGGGTTTATAGTAATCTTTTAAATAGTATTGGTGGCGCCGCAAATCTATCAATATATGTTTCAACTAATATAGACGATAGGAATTATCAAATATTTCATCCTACTCATTGGGTACTACGCGGCCCTCTATTGCCGCTATCCAATGTTCCAGGTGGTCTATGCGCTCCCATAGTTCTTGCATACCTGGAATATCACTATCCCCCACTTCAATTAGCTCGCCGGTCTTCTTATTATATTTCGGGCGCGCAATAGTACGAGTTTTCTTTATATATACTTCATGTTTTAACTATGGTGCTAAGTCTTGCTGGTCGGCCATCGGATTATCTAATATGGCCTCTAACGATAGGTTGGTATCTTCTTTGGTTTTAAACGAATTGTAACGGGTGTTGCCATTGGTGGCTTCGCCCCTTTGTATGGCATTTTGCCCATTCTCATCTTTCCCATATAATATATAATTTGCCATCTATTCCAAATCTGTGGAGGTGGGGTCGCTTGGTAACTAATCTAATATATCATATATTGCGGCGACCCTATCATTATCACGTTCTATGGAGTAGTCTAAGCTGTATGCCTTTTTCAAAGCAGTCACCTCCGTTATGGATATTTTATCATATTTTATTAGAAAAGTCAAGTATTGGTTTGTAATAATTGGTGGGTAGTTGGTAGAATAATTTTGAAAAAAGTTGGTGGAAAGTTGGTGAAAGTCAATTTTAAAAAAGTTGGTTTTAAAAAAGTTGGTGGAATTTGTCCAGGCCCGCGAAGCGGGCGTGTTAGACGACCCTAACATTCCCGATTGTACCGCCCCGCCTTGTGAAAATTCTGTCAATCTCCTGCTCCTGCGTCGCGCAGATTGTTAAAAACTTGACAGACGGCAAAAATTAAATAACAATTATAATTGACACCCTGTCAGTATTTCAAAAATAAAATAACATGTGTTACGTATAGGGCAGAAATTCGCATCTGACCGCGTAAAAAAGACCGCCCCGTTTTTGTGCATTTTGACGAATCGAAAGAAAACGCGAAAAAAAGATAAAAAAAGCGAAAAAAAGGTATTGACTTTTAATTCTGTAGGGTGTAAGATACAATCACCGCAAGGGAAAAAAACAAAAGAAAAGAGGTAAACAAAAATGAAAATGCGGATGAGCGAAAACAGACGCGAAAGTGCCATTCATGCAATGACTGAACGTTCGATTAATGAACGTCAAAAAGGCAGCACGGCGGAAACCTTCGCAATATCTCAAAAGGCTGTAGAAGCGTATGTCCGTGATTTTTGGTACAATGGCGGATTACGTAATGAAAGCGATTTCCGCGCACGTTCGGCAGGGAAAGCGGATATGAAGCTATTCGGAAAAGTGGCGGAAATTAAGACCGGCGGAACTGTAGGCATTCCTTCAAGCTATGAATGGGATGAAACGGACGTTATGCCAAACGCTGCTTACATTGTCTTTCCGCTTATGGATAGGATTGAAACGGCTGAGGATATTCCGGACAATACAGTCGTTATGGAACGTTCGGCATTCATCGAAATTGCCGGAACGTGTTCGCGCAAAGGACTTGCGGGGGTGTTCCACATGACAAGCCGCGGAGTGCTAGCTTTCCAACCTACACCGCTTCGCAAGCTGAGGAACGCACTATTCTTTCTACTCTTAGCAGGACAGCTTCCGACGCTGAGAACCTTCAAAGAGGAACGGGAATGAGCCTTCGGGCTCTTCCCTTCCCATCCAACTAACCGACGAATAAGAGGAGGATACAAGCTATGAAAACTAGGTACATCCGTATTGATGGGACTAAAGCTACACTATTGACCCACAAAGAAGTTTTAAAGCAGATCGAAGAATTAAAAGCACAGGGCGCGCGAATTTTATATGAAGATGATCCGGCTATTTATTATTGGGCCATTGGATTGACGCTTCCAAACTTCAAAACAGTACAATTTAGAGAGCTGGCAGAGAACGAGGATATAGAGGCGTAAAGCCTCTATATCCACTCAAAGAATGGAGGATTAAACCATGATTAATATTCGCACGATTCGCAAGCTGGAAAATAATGACGGATTGACCTTGAAAAATGGGAAAGCTATAACGTATAAGAGCGGTTATCAAGTCGCTACGGAGGGCAAAGAGTGCAAAACGCCGCTGGAAGCTATGAAAGCCATAAAGCAATATAATGGCACTTGTGGCGTCTGGTACAGTGACGGTATTTATTATATTGATAAAAGTAAGCGTGTTAGCACTAAAAAGGAAGCGCTCGATATTGGAAGAAAATGCAATCAAATCAGCATTCTTAAATGGTCTGACATGTCTCTGGTCTATTGCTGAAAAGCAATAGACCCTTTTTCTATGCGTATCTGTTAGGTACATCTAACATGTTACGGATAAATAACTTAAGTTATATAACACGATAAATAACTTAAGTTATATGATACATAATATATAACTTAAGTTATACATACAAGAATATATAACTTAAGTTATATAACACACATATGTTAGTTTTATCTAACTAACACACACAAAATGTATATATTAGATGTTTAACATCTAACTTCCCTCGTTGACTTTTGCGTAAAAAAGTGTATAATAGACTATGAAAAGAGACGAAAAGAGGGCAAAAAGATGAAGATGATACACACAAATAGCATCACATACAAATTGTGTGGAAGCCCATGGGCGCGCCACCGAACAGCGCAGGGCAGGCGCGGGCAAGCGAAGGCCAAACAGCGCACCACAGGGCCGCCTATTGCGCAGGCGAGCTGGAAGCAAGCTGGCAAGCTACAACTAAAAAGCAAGCTGGCAAGCGAGAAAAAGTATTGACACAAGCTACAAAATGTGATATAATCTAAGCGAAGAAGAAAAAGCAAAGGAGCTAAACGCCATGAAGATTAAGCTATCAAATGTTTACACCGCTATCTACTATGGTACACCGATGTGGGAGTTCATTGAAGATGCTATCGCACGAGAGATGCGGGCGCGCCATTGGAGAAAGTACACTTACAGTCGTGTCTATGAGATTGTTATACACAATGAATCAATCAATGATATGATAGTGTATACAGAAGAAGAATTGAATGACTTTATCTATGGAATGGTTCGGAGCATGGAGAAGTATAGGTAAGTAATACGTCATAGCATACAATGCTATGACGTAACTTAATTGTTAAGTAATAGATAAAACCTTTGATAGGATAAGAAGGTTAAATAGATAGCAATAAGGTATAAGCGCACGACAAGACAAGGCGATTATTATTATTTAATTAAAGATATAAAAGACTTGTATAATATTAGATGTTTAACATCTATTCTTATCTATTGACTTCTTTCAATTACTCTTATATAATATAGTTACAAAATAAAAGAAGGATAACTTTTAAAAACCAAAAGGAGATTAAGAATGTTGCGGAAAATTATGGCGTATCGTAAGGCAATCATTGAAGTATATGATGATGGAGAAACGTATATTTCCGCCGTTCCGTGGCACGTATTTATCACCAGCAAAATCGCAGAGTTTTTTAACATGATTGACTATGGTAGGCCATTTCATACGCAACTTCTTTTTCCTTGGGAGTGGAGAGATACGAGGGAGTAATCCCTCTTTTATTTTATTTTAGATGTTTAACATCTAAAATAAAACTTGACATTTCATTTCTAAACTATTATAATATAATCACAATAAAGAATAAGAAAAAAGTCCTAAAACCAAAAGGAGAATTAGTTATGGAAAATAAAGAAAAATGTTGCAAAATTATCGCTCATATTATTGGTAATTTTCTCGCACATGTAGCCTTTCCTGCCGCACTTTTTACTATTGTATGGAATCGCGTTCTTGCAGATACTTTCAATGCCGCGCATTTCAATTATTGGACTTTCTTTATAATATGTGTAGGAGTACGTTACTTATTTAGTTATAACACTAAATAATTGGAATTTCATATTATATTTTAAATATTAAATATATAAAAATGCCTATTGACAAAATCCTAAAAGTATAATATAATTAACTTATCAAATAAAGGAGAAATAAAAATGTCCGTATGGTATGTAATTGACGAATTTGATTTTGTTTTTGATGGGCCGTTCGCAACTTTTGAAGAGGCAGAAAAATCCCGAAAGTTCGCAGAATCTAGTAAACTTGCACAAGAATGGGGACTAAAATATAGCGTTGAAATGAGAGAATACTAATTCTCTCATTTCATTTTCAAATTAGATGTTTAACATCTAAAAAAAATACTTGACTTTTATCCCATAATAGAATATAATACAATCACAAAAGAAAAAGAAAGGAAATGAAAAACATGAAGTACGAAATCACTTGCTATCTCAATCACAAGGTTTATGATTACGGTTTTACTTTTGAAACGGCTTTCGGCGCAATCTATACCGCACGTTCTATGTTTGAAAATCGCGGTATTGAAACAGACGTTATGAATAGTGAAACAGGCGAAGTTATCGCATTCTTTTTCAAAGACCGTGTATACATTTCCGATGAAATCAAAATGGAAAATGAAAAAATGGCAATTACTGAAATGCGGTGAAACCGCATTTCATTTCATTCCCAAATTAGATGTTTAACATCTAATTCTATCCGTTGACAAAATTCCCATTTCATTATATAATACAATCGTAAAAAGAAAGAACCAAACAACAAAAGAAAGGTTGGTATTACAAAATGAAAATGAGTTATCATTGCGAAGTACAAAGAGCAAACAGAGTTTCCCATATCGTTAATGAAATTGGAATCGGTCAAATAATTATTGAGAAATATTTCCGCAGTCCCGCGCAGATTAGAGAGGGCAAACAAGGCACTTATACTTGCGTAACAGATACAGGAATCACGATTGTAAAGAATGAAAGAAAAGATACAATTATTACAATGTATGTAACAACTTATAGGGAATTGGTTGCGATATACGGCGGGCCGAAGAAAATTCCTTCCTATCTCAGGAAAAAGGTTGACAGGAATCAAACGTTCTTCACTCAGAACGGAAAAACCATTTGGAAATAGGCGAAAGCCTATTTCTTTTTTATTAAACGGTATTGTTATTTTTATAACAAACTTAATAAATAACATTAGATGTTAAACATCTAATGATAAATATTGACAATTTTTATTTTATATTATATAATATAAGTAAAGAAAAAGTAAAAGAAAAATGCAGAATTTCATTTTGTTTCATATCTTTTCTTATATATAACTATTATTTCATTATAATCCTGTAATTTCATTTTATTTCATTTTTACTATTCTATAACATATATAATTTTAATTTATCCCGAATTTCATTTTAAATTAGATGTTTAACATCTAACTTTTTCTCTTGACTTCTTTTTCCCATTATGTTATACTTACGCCATCAAAAGAAAGGAAATAAAAACCATGAATAAAATTCTTGAAATGTGCGCGGAATTGATTGAAGAAACTAGTCTCAGTGAATTAGTATCAAAAGTTGACGGGCGTAATAATTACATGATTAGAATTGACATGAGAAACGGACATTATAAAATCACCTACGCAGGCGGCTTCGGACGCGGAAAAATTTTCAATGGTGAATATCTTTCTATTATCTGTAAAAATCATACACGTTGGTTTTACTACACGTACAAGAAAGATTATAAAGAAGCGCTTCAAATTTTGAATAACTTAGGGATTGAATAATCCCTAAGCCGTTTTTGTCTTAGATGTTAAACATCTAATTTCTCTTGTTGACTTTTTCCTTATTATAGTGTATACTCTAATCACGATAAAGAAAGAAACTACCGAAAAAAGGAGCGATAAATATGAATATTGAGAACGCAAAAATTATAGATACGCGTATTTCTATGGCCGATCATGGTTGCTTAACTTTTGATTTAACACTTGAAGGTGATGGCTGGGGTTGTTGTTATGGCGGATATTGTATCGGTCATGGATATTTAGGCGCTAAAGAATTTAAAGCTAATTCTGGTAATGGACTTGTAGCTATAATGAAAATTATGAATACAGTTGGCGTAGAATATTGGGAAGATTTGAAAGGCAAGTATGTACGATGCAAGACAAACGAATGGGGCGGAACCATTGATGAAATTGGTAATCTAATAGAAGATAAATGGTTTAACATTCGTGAGTTCTTTTCTAATAATAATTGACAATTTTTAAAATTAAAGAACCAAACAACAAAAAAGGAGATATATAATATGTCAGATGATATTTGGGAAGGTTATTCGCAGGAAGAATTAAAGGAATTGGAAGAAGATTGGGAAAACTTCTATAAATACCTTGAAGAACATAATAATGAGTATGAAACAGGGTGGGAGTAATTCCACTCCCTAATAATATTAGATGTTTAACATCTAATCCCTTCCGTTGACTTTTCCCTTTTACTATGCTATACTATCACCATCAAAGGGAAAGGAAATAAAAAGAAAATGAAGATATGGTTTGATATGGACGGCACTATCGCAGACCTCTACGGCGTGAATAACTGGCTTGATATGCTTATCGCATCAGACCCCACGCCCTACGCAGTCGCGCGCCCGCTGGTCAATCTGTCACAGCTTGCCCGCAAGCTGAACACGCTTCAACGAGCTGGCTATGAGATTGGGATTATTAGCTGGCTAAGCAAGAGCGGGACGGAAAGCTACAATGAAATAGTTGCTGAAACAAAAAGAAGCTGGTTGGAAAAGCATCTGCCGAGTGTTGAGTGGAATTATATAAAAATTACAAAATACGGCATCAATAAATGGGAAACTTGCGGTGATGGCATCCTCTTTGATGATGAAGCGCAAAACCGCACAAATTGGGGCGGCGAAAGTTATGAACCTTGCGATATTATGGAAGTATTACAAAATTTAATAAAGGGTTAATAACACCCTTTATTTCATTTTTAAAAACTTAGATGTTTAACATCTAAGTCTCTCTGTTGACTTTTTCCCGAAACGTGTTATAATGTAGGCAACTAAAAGAAAGAAGGGCGCTAATATGAAAACAAGTTATGAAGTCCGCGCAAAGAAGTTTATTCAGCAGATTGCAGAGTATCTTAAAAATTGTTATATGCCCGATGATTTTGAAAAAGCAATTAAGCGTTATAATGAAGCAAAAAAACGTCATGTACGTGTAGAATCTGGCGCTTGCCGTGTTGTTCTGATTACGTCTGACTATGTAGTCAAAATTGACTATAATCCCACAAAAATTCAATATTTTGGCGGATGTGAAGATGAATGCGAATTTTATCAGCGCGCGGAAGATGATGGATATGAATATCTCTTTGCTAAAATCACAAAGTTTGTATGCCATGGGCGCGCGTTCTACATTATGCCCAGAATTGGCGGAATCGGTTCAGATAGAATGACCAATTGGAGCATTGATGAAGAAGAATATGTATATAATAATGTGGAAGATTTACACGAGTGGAATATTGGTTATAAAAATAACATTGGCATCGTTATTGATTACGCTTGTAATGAATTTATGCGGCATTCTTCCTGAATGCCGTTTTTTTATTTTTAAGGATTAGATGTTTAACATCTAATTCTAAAAGTTGACTTTTCTCTTTTCTTGTATTATAATATAGCCATAAAAGAAAGGAGCTAAAAGATATGAAGATTGAAAAGACTATCACAGTAACTATGGAAGGGCAAGACCGTCAGAAGATTATTGACTTTTATAACTTAGTCAATGAATGGGTTAAAGATATTGAAGATGCAGACGCAGAAGAAGAAAATCAATTGTATGCAGACTTAACACGAATCCTGTATGAACTTCACAATTTTTTACGAGATCATACTTGACAAAAACAAAATCCTGTGATATAATAATAATGTAAACAAGAGAAGGAAAACTCTTACAAACCAGAAAGGGTTTTATTATGAAGAAGTCCACTATGCAGTCTCTCGTCAACTATCTGAATGGCGCTACTCTGACGAATCTTGATGAAATCAAGGCCGAACTTGAAGCAGAACTTAACAAGGGTGCGGAAAAGGCCGCCGTGAATAAGGCGCTTTACGAGCGCGCGAAGGCCGTTGTTCTCGCAAATATGACCGATGAAGAAGTCACCGCGGCAGAGCTTTATGAAAGCGTGAAGGATGCTCTCCCCGAAAATTTCAGCCGTTCCAAACTGAGTTATGGCCTTAACCATTATTGGAGCGATGTAATCGACCGCAAGTCTAATGACAAGGTTTATGTATACAAGAAGAGGAGCTAATCCTCTTCTTTTTAGTAAGAAAGATTAGATGTTAAACATCTAATACTTCATATTGACTTTTATTCTTGTATAGTGTATAATACAATTACAAAAAGAAAAAAGAAAAGAGGAATATAATATGGCTACCATCGGGCAAGGAATCCTTTCTTTTGTAATCGCGTTCATCCTTTACGGCATTTTTCTCTCATTTAGAGGGTGAGGCACCGGCATAAAAATAGCACAAAAATAACACGCGATTTTTGTAAGAAAAAACTATTGACTTTTTTCTGAAATTATGTTATAATATAATTGTTCAAAAGGTTAAGAAATAAAAAAAATAAAAAAAATCAAAATAACCTCTTGACAATCCCGAAACTGTATGCTATAATTACATCAACAAATGAAGGAAAACATTAAAAAACCAGAAAGGCAAAAATTATGACTAAAGCCGCTCTTGAAAATGCTCTCCGTTCTGAAATCTATGAAGCCGTTCGTGATTTTCTCGGCCAGAAGTATGACGTTGCTATTCCGCAGACTGGCGCGGGTGAGTTCGCGCTTCCCCTCCTCGATGCAGAAGGTAATGAGCGTTATGTAACCGTAAAGATTGCTATCCCTCGTGGCACTCGGACAGGTAACGGCGGTTATACTCCCTACGATGGTTACAAGGCCGCAGAGGACTACGAAGCAGAATGCAAGGAAAAGGCCGCGAAGAAGGCCGCAAGCGCAGAGAAGAAGGAAGCCGCCGCAAGGTTGCGCGAACAGAAGCGCGCCCTGCGCGCGACTAAGAAGGCCGCGGCCGAAGCCGATGACAGTAACCAGTACCTTGACAGAGAAGTAACGGTGTAACAACCGTTATTTCATTTTCATAAGATTAGATGTTTAACATCTAACATCAAGACTTGCTTTTCCCATAACTTTATGATATACTCTACCCATGAAGTGAAGGAACAACACTACAAACCAGAAAGGCAATAAAGGAATGAAGAAGCACGCAATTATGGTACTGGATACTGAGACTTGTAACATTACGCCCTGCGATGCAGTTACCCGTGGTAATAATCTGACCTATGATATTGGCTATGCAGTTGTCTATCCCTCTACTGGCGAAGTGATTTATTCATCTTCTAACGTAGTTAGTGAAATCTTTTTCGGTGAGCGCGAAAAGATGCAGAGCGCCTATTATGCTAATAAGTTGCCGCAATATTATGATGATTTAGCAAACAATCGCCGCACCGCGCGCAGTTTCTTTGAGATTATGAATGAGATTGCGAAACTCTGCCGCAAATATAATATCATTGCTATCTGCGCGCACAATGCAGCATTTGATATTGATGCATTAAATACAACAGTCCGTTATTTGACTGGCCTTGATTACGTGCGCGCCCTCCCCAATATCGAAGTCTGGGATAGTATGAAGATGGCGAAAACTTTTGCAAAAACTCCATCATATATTAAGTTCTGTAATAAAAATGGATTTATGACCGCGCACAAGACGCCGCGCCCGCGCATGACTGCCGAAGTTCTGTATAGATTCATTATCAATGATTTGACTTTTGAAGAAAGTCATACAGCGCTTGAAGACGTTATGATTGAGAAAGAAATTGTCGCCAAGGCATACCGCACACATAAGAAGATGGAACGAGTATTATATAACAAGAGGTAATATACCTCTTGTTTTCTTATTTTAGAAATTAGATGTTAAACATCTAATATCTGTGGCTTGACTTTTCTTAAAAGTATGCTATAATACAATTACAAATTGAAAAGGAGAATAAGATTATGAAGAATAAAAAAGTGTGGGTAGTCCTTGAACATGACGCGGTTGATACCTATCTCGTTGGTGTCTATGCTTCAAAGAAACAAGGCATCAAAGCAGCAGAAAATGCGATTTATAACAATTGGACTTTCGTTGCTGAAACAAATAAAACTCCTGCTGGCGTTGAATTGTATACGTCTGATGATAACTGCTATTATGAAATCATTGGCTCACCCGTTGAGGAGTGAGCATTTTTTATTAGATGTTAAACATCTAATATCTGATATTGCAATCCTAAAACAATTATGATATACTTACATCACAAAAGCAAAGGAGATAAAAAAAATGATGAAATTTAAAGAAATTAAAAATTATTTGCAGAAAGAAAATATTTCTTATTGGGAATCAGAAAATGGACAATATTTGTATCTTAAAGCTTGTGCCTTTGATGATGAGAATCATAGTAATTTCTTTGACTACGGAGAGCCTTTTAAAGAGCTTCAATGTTATACTAAGGATAAAATATTAAAAGAATTATATAAGGATCCTCGTATTATTATAGAGACTTGCGATATTTGTTGTGGCTGTGCTGGATGGTAAAAGCAAAGGAGAGAAAAATATGTATAGTATTTATCTTGATATTCGAGATCGTATTATCAATTGTCTTATCTGTTTTTTGCTTAATCATTGCGGTCTTTATACTTCGACCATTAGACGAGTTATAAAAAAGACTTCCTATGAAGAATTAAAAGTTCTTAATAATGAAAGGAAATAAAAATCATGACTGATTATGAAATTCTTAAAAGTATTTTATGGGATGCAAAAGAAACTGAATACGAAGATCAATATATTGATGATGAAGAACACGACACGCCTGCTCCAATTTATCCCGCATTAGAATTAGCGTCCCGTAAACTAATCTTTACACAAGACGGGAAATATATCCATACTACAAAATATTATTAAGACTGACAGGCTTCGTGCCTGTTATATAGTTAGATGTTAAACATCTAATCCCTCCTCTTGCACTTTTCTCTAAAATGAGTATAATAAACAATGTCAGGAGCGAACAGCACACCGGCATGACACAAGCAAGAGGAAACGCCATGATTGAAAAAAATCAAAAAAAAGTTTGAAAAACCTCTTGACAAAATTCAAAGTCCATGATAAAATAAGGACACAACAGAGGAAGGAAAACCTCAACAAACCAGAAAGGTAAATGATATGACTAAGAAAGATGCTCTCACCCTCGCCCTCTCTACCATGGCTGATGATACCGATGCTAAGACCGTGATTAAAGCCATGATTGCCCAGCTTGACCAGAAGCGCACGCGCACGCCTGAGCAGAAGGAAGCCGCGAACTCTGCGCGCAAGGCTAAGACTGCCGCCGCTCGTGCCGAACTCGTTGCTAAGGTTGCGCCCATCCTGCGCGAGGGTCTGTCCCACACGTTGCAGGGTGTAACCGTGAAGGAACTGTTTGGAATGGTTCAGAATGAACTGCCCGAGGACTTCTCGGTTGCGAAGGTTCAGAACGTTCTCCTGCGTGAGATGCGTGACGAACTGGACATTATCGAGACTAAGGGCAAGGCGAATACCTACCGCTTGAAGGAAGGGGCGTAAGCCCTTCCCTTTTATGGGGAGTGAACGTGGCATCAGGGGAGCCACCGCGGTAAATCGAAAGATGATTGCGTAGACCCATGCAAAAGGGGGTCGTCCCATGAGGGATGGAGTTCAATTCTCCCACTCTCCACCATTACCGCCTTCGGGTGGTTTTCTTTTTTGCATAAAATAAATTAGATGTTTAACATCTAATTTCAATAATTGACTTTCTTCAAAAATTATAGTATACTATGTATGTCAGATGAAGGGACGAACCGAAGGAGATGATAAGTAGAAGGGTTGCCGTGAATTGCCTGTCGTCTCAGGGCATGAAGCGGACAGGTTTCCGCAACTTTTCCTGCTACGAAAAAAGTTGCAAATTTCTCAAAAAAGTGCTTGACAATCTCCCGAAACCATGCTATAATAACATCATCAAAGGGAAGGAAAACCCATTAAACCAGAAAGGACAAAATAATATGACTACTACCGAAAGAAAGAACGTTGCCCGCGCGAACACCCTGAACCTGATTATGTCCATCCTCGAAGAGAACGAAGCCGTTCAGTTTGCTGATAACTCTTTCGCCATCTTGCAGAATGTAGAGGGCGAAGAGTTTTGGACGGAGATTTCCGTAAAGACTAAGGCAAACAAGGCAACAAAGATTTCTCCCGCGTTTGACCCCTACGAAGCCGCGGCAGCGTGGCAGGAAGATAAGCGCATCAAGGCAGAGAAGAAAGCCGAGAAAGAGAGGGCGAAGGAGAAGGCGTAAGCCCTCTCTTTTCTTTTAGCAAATATTAGATGTTAAACATCTAACTCTAACTCTTGCATTTTCCCCTAATCTGTAATATAATAACACCATCAAAAGAAACCAATAACAAAAGAAAGAGGGATAAAAAAATGATGACTTTAAAAGAAATGGGCCGCGCGCTTAATGATGTGATAGTTACTGAGCAGTTAGGGAGCAAGATTGTTAATGGCAAGCGTAATTACATGATTAGAATTGAAAACGGTAAGCGCGGGAAAAGGATTGCCTTCGCGGGCAGAACAGAAGATTCTTCTATATTAGATTATGATTGTAACTTTCTTGGATACATTACTGAGCATAATGTCCGCTTCTATTATTTCACTTACAAACGCGACTGCCTTGAAGCACTTAACAATCTTTATGGTCTAGGCTATAAATCTGGCATTATCTTACTTAATTAACATGAAAGAATAAGGCGTTGTACGTCTTATATAAAATCAGAGGAGCTAATTATTATGAAGGTTGAAGTAATTTATATTGCTTATGATGGCGAAAGATTTGATTCTCTCAAAGAGTGTAAAGAGTATGAGAGCCGCGCTGTATCCTTAATGGATGAATTCAAGAATCATGTACTTTTATTGGATATGATGAAACGTCCAATGTTTTGCCCTGATGGCCTTAACATTGAAGGGACAATGGCATGGTTTAATTTAGCTTATAAGCAAAGTTTATATATAAATATCAATGCCGAATTGTCTGATGATTTCATTACTTTTATTCGTGATAATTTGGGTCTGATTTTCCCGCCAAATAAAGTTGGTTTATATAAGTATGATTATGATAGTGATGAATGGGTTAGCGCAAACTAACCTATTAACTATATTAGATGTTTAACATCTAAATATTCTTATTGACTTTTTTCTAATTCATAGTATAATATAGCCATGAAGTGAAGGAAAACACTAAAAAACCAGAAAGGAATTTTTAAAATGTCCTACCTTGTATTTGATACTGAAACTACCTCTCTTGACCGCCCGTTCTGCTATGACCTCGGCTATAAGATTATCAAAGACGGCGAAGAAGTAACGCGCAAGCACTTTGTTGTCGAGCAAGTTTGGCATAATCTCCCTCTGTTTGAGAGTGCCTATTATAAGGAAAAGCGCCCTCTATATATCCAGCTTATGAGAAGCAAGAAAGCCGTTATGGACAAATGGGGATACATTATGCGCGCAATGTATCGGGATATTAAGCAGTATGAAGTGACAGACGCTTATGCCTATAATAGCGCATTTGATGATAAAGTTTTTACCTTTAATTGTGATTGGTTCAAGTGCAATAACCCCCTTGAAAATATTCCAATTCACGATATTTGGGGCTATGCCAGTGAGTTTATCACTTGCGCCCCTGAGTATAAGCAATTTTGTGAAGATAATGAATTGTTTACTGATTCGGGCAACTATTCAGGAAGCGCGGAAAATGTTTACAGATTCTTGATGAATGATACCGATTTTAATGAAGAACACATGGGCGCGTATGATGTAGATATTGAAACAAAAATTTTGCAGTATTGCTTTGCTATGTGCGGAGCGGAAGAAGGAACAGATTATAAGGTTGTAAAAATTCTTACACGACCGCAGATGAAACCGTATACCATTAAAATCAACGGGCAAGTTATTCATCAAGGGATGTATTGTAAAAAGTATGTAAGAAATGACACGTACAACTTTACTGAGGGATTTTAATCCCTCTTTAATTTTAAAAACAAATTAGATGTTTAACATCTAATTATTCGCTCTTGACTTTCTTCCCATAAAATGCTATAATACAGTCACAACAAGAAAGGAGAGAAATAAATATGGAAAAGGACAAATATCAAATTAAAAATGAGATTGATTTTGAAGCCGCTTTGATTGCCGTTGGTTATATTTACTATCCTTACGCCGATCCAGATGCTCGTAAACGATATGATGAAATGTCAGAAGATGAAAAAAATTTTTATAAAAGAATAGTTGACAATGATTACAATAAATGATATAATAAAGCCACAACAAGAGAGGAGATAAGAAAATGACAGTTACAGAATTAGTTCAGTATCTTGAACAGTTTCCCTCTAACGCTACGGTAATGATTCAAGGCGATGGCGGCCCGCTGATTGATGTTGAAGAAGTTACAATCAATTCTAATAATAATATTGTTTCTATCAGTTAAAAAAAGTATATAATAAAAGAGGAGCCAAATAAAATGACAGTAAAAGAATTAAGAGAAAAACTTAAAGAGTACCCACAGGATGCAAAAGTCGCCATATATTCTGAAAGTGAATATAATTATTTGAATGAAACGCCAGAAGATGAATTTTATATAAGCCCATACGGAGACCTCATCCTCTGGTGCGATGTTGACCTAAATAGAAATAAATATAAATAACTTAGCTTACTTAGAGAGGAGATAAAAAGAAATGAAAAAGGGTGAAGTGCGTTCAATCCGTTACTATGAGAAGAAATTGAAAAAGTGCCTCGCAGAAAATGATGTCTATGGTGTATATGAGTGTTTTAGAAAAATTAGAGAACTTGAAAAATTGAATAAGAAGGAAGAATAATATTCTTCCTTCTTTTATATATTAGATGTTAAACATCTAATATCAAATGGTTGACTTTTCCATCCTCTTATGCTATACTATAATTGTTCCAAGGGAGAGCGAAGAGTCCTCTATAAAGGCGCTCCCGTGAGGTCAGTAAAAAAAGTAACGACTGCTCTCCCTTGTAACAAAAACTTAATAAAAAAATCACTTGACACTTTCCTAAAACTATGATATAATCAAGATGTTTCACGGGGAGAGGAAAATAAAGTGCCATGCACAGACACGCAGTAATGCGATAGGATAGGCGCAATACGAAAACCTCACTTGCAAGTCCCCGAAAAAACATAAAAAAACTTTTGAAAAACCCTTGACAATTTCCCGAAACTATGATACAATAAGACCATCAAAGGAGAAGGACACTCCACAAACCAGAAAGGATAAAAGTTATGAAGAAGATGACCTATGTTACCGCTATCGAGAACGCTATCAACAACAACCTGACCGCCGAGACTATCGAGCGCCTTACTGCTCTGCGTGATACTTTGAAGAAGCGCGCGGAAGCCCCTCGTTGGGAGAAGTCGCAGGCCCAGAAGGACAAGGAGAACGCGGTGCGCCGTGAGAAGAATCAGAAAGCCCGCGCTCTGCTGATGGAGACTGTTATCCCGATTCTTACCGATGCCATGAGCGTCAACGATGATTATACCGCCGTTGAGATTTACGAGCGCGCAAAGGATAATCTTCCCGATAACTTTACCGCGAACAAGGTGCAGGCCGTTCTTCTGCGCGAGATGAAGCCGAACGTGATTATCACGGAAAAGAAGAATTGCCCGAACCACTACCGCCTTGCCTAATCCATCGCCCTTCGGGGCGATTTTTCTTACCAATATTAGATGTTAAACATCTAATAGATTATCTTGACTTTTATCCTAAAATCTAATATACTACATATACAAAAAGAAAAAAGAAAGGATGAAATAAAAATGGAATATGTAATTGTTAAATGGGATTCTGAGGACTCTCGTTTCTCTTGCTTTGATGGAGAAGTTTTTAAGAACAAAGAACTTGCAGAAAAAACTATTTATGAGTATGCCATAGCGCATAAAAATGATTATTATAGTGAATATGTAAATAGTGACAATATGGAAGTTTATGAAAAAGAATCTGGTTGGACAAAAGCTCATTATGAAACTTGGGTTAAATGGTGTATTAAAAATTTTTGTTACATTTCTCCAGTAACTGTTCATCTTGAATAAGCCCTTCGGGGCATTTTCTTTTTCAAACACTTAGATGTTTAACATCTAATACTAAGACTTGATTTTTCCTAAAATCTGAGTATAATAATAATTGTCACGAGGGGCAAGGACGAGATGCCAAGAACGGAAAATTTGAAAAAAACTTAAAAAGTTTTTTCAAAAACCACTTGACAGACCGCTGAACCTATGATATAATAAAGGCACAAAAGAGGTCAAGGAAAAGACCTAAAAACCAGAAAGGTTATTAGTATGAAGAAGAACACCATGATCGCTATCGCCGCCGCCCTGTCTAACATCGACTTTGAGAACAAGGACGCTATTCTTGCGGAACTGGATGCTGACATCAATCGCGGTGCTGAGCAGAAAGCCGCGAAGGATGCAGAGTACACCGCTGTTCACGACATCATCATTGGTGCGCTGTCTGATACCCCCGTGACTATCGCGGAACTGTATGACGCGGTAAAGGATGAACTGCCTGACGGATTCGGGCGCGGTCGCGTACAGTATGGCGTGACTAAGTTGTGGGCGTCCGAGGTCGTAAAGATTGAGGGCAAGCCGAATACTTACAAGAGGGCGTAAGCCCTTTTTTTTCATTTCAAGATATTAGATGTTAAACATCTAATACGCCTGATTGACTTTTTCCCTATACTATGATATACTTGCCATAGTAAAAGGAGTGATAAACATGACAGCTTATCAGAGATTCTTTCTTGCTTATGTCAAGGCTATTCGCGCGCGGAGCCTTGCGCGCACGGAAGGCGAATGGTATGAAGCAAATGAGAAAGTGAGAAAAATTAAATTTGTACTTGACAAGTTGCATCATTAATGATATAATATAGGTATAAAAGAGAAGGGGTTGGATAAAATGACAACACTTGAACGGTTAGAAAAACAGTATAACGAGTATATGACGTTATTTGAAAGACTTTGCGCTAACATGAACGCCCTCAGCAAGCAGATTCAAGAAGAAAAATTCAAACAGATTCGAGATGCCGAAGCAGGGACTTATAAAGGACAAACAACCTATTGTCCTGTGAATGGTTTAGATTGCCCCTATTATAAAAACGGCGTCTGCCATATTGATGATCCCTTCGCAGATTGTGATGATTGGTGTAGTGCTTGCGGTTGTGAGAACTGGGAAGAATGGGAGGAGTTATGATGAAGAAGAAAAAGGAGAAAACAAATTACGATGCTTATAAAGTTATTCGGCGCGACTGGGGTGCTATTTCTCCTATAACAAAGGTTATACCAGATAAGCGCAAGAAAAAGCCTAAGCATAAAAATAAAGAGGAAGATATTTAATCTTCCTTTAATTTTCTATATATACTTAGATGTTTAACATCTAATTTAGTTATTGACTTCCTTTAAAAGATATGATATACTTATGCCATCAAAGAAAGGAAATAAAAACAATGACTAATGAAGTTATCAAGGCAATGCAAGGCAAGAAGGAGCACAAGGCGCGCAAGTGGTGGCGCAAGAATGGTTACAAGATTATGCGCGTGATTCTGTTCCCCTTATGGATTGGCGATATTCTAATTAATAAATATCGTGAATGGCGCAACAGCAAAGAAGTATGGAGCGAAGAGCGCGCCATCGAGATTCTGAACTATTACATCCCACGTATGTCTAAATGGGATGAAAAGAACCAATGTCTTTACTTCTTTGACAATGGTATGGGTTGGAATTATAGCCTTGCAAAGCGTCATCTCAAAAGGAAAGACCGCCATTTCTGGAAAGTCCATTGCACTTGGTGGGGTGGAGAAATGCGCACTCTATTGATGAATAAGTTTGAACTTGAAGGATTCAAAAAAGAACTTGGCAATTGCTCAGAAGGATGGACAGAAATTTCTTTCGTACTAAATGAAGCAAAGGAGTTGACAAATGAATAAAGCGCGCAAGCGCCTTATTTTCTTTTAGATGTTTAACATCTAACCCTTATCTCTCACAGCGTGAGAAAATAAATATTCATAATAATCAATGACAATCTCATAACTACATTATTTATATGGCAACCTTTTTTCAAATCATAAATCAATCCGATTACATTCACAGGCAACCCTACATAAGCGCCCTTATTCCAAGCAATAATAGCTAATGTATTCAAGCACCCAAAGAGCGCAACCAAGTCCATGTGTTCATACTTATATGCGCGGCCATTCTCAAATTTAATCATTTCTATCCCTCACTTTCAATAGTATTATACTATATAAATAAAAAATGTCAATACAAAAAGTTAGATGTTTAACATCTAACTTTTCACTTTTGTCAAGTATTTAACACACTCTAAATTATGACGCCCATTATATAACATCTGTTATATAACATCTGTTATATCCTTGACTTATCTCAAATGTTATATTATAATATATATACAAGCTGGAAGCTGGAAGCTGGATAATATAGAAGCTGCGGCAAGCTGTCAAATATTTGACTCACTACAAAATCGTTTCTGGCAGTCATTCTCGCTACGAAAAAATTTTTTCCGAACAACCATTCGCAAGCTGGAAGTTTGTAATCGTACAGGTAGTCAAAACACTATGAATTTGACAACGAAAAAGATTTTCCGAATCCAAAAATTCGCGGGCGAATTTTTTAATGAAATTTTCATTATTATTATTTACAATAGATTCCAAGCTGGGTAAAAAATTTTTTCTATATTTTTTAAATTATTTTTTATTTTTATAAAAAATAATTTATTTTTTTATTTATTTTTTTATTTTTTATTTTTATTTATTATTATTTTTATTTTATTTTAAATATATTTATTATATATTTTAAATAAAATATTTATTTTTATTTTTATAATTATAAAAAACTTTTATTATTTTTATAATTATTTTAAATAATTTTATTTTATTTTTATAATTATATTGTCAACTTTTAAGCAATAAATACATATATATATTTAATGAAAATTTCATTAAACTCCATCCCACTTTTGTTATATAACTTAAGTTATATAATAATAATAATTTAATGAAATTTTCATTAAACAGGACACCACGTTTGCCGGCATAATTTTTAATGAAATTTTCATTAACCGCCAGCCCATCATTTAATTATAAACTACTTGACTTAAATAAAATTTTATAATATAATAAAATGGGATATATATATATATATATATATATATATATACATACGAGCTGGGAAGCTGGGCCGCGTGCGAGCTGGAAAGCTGGGCTCCCTTTTAATGAAATTTTCATTAAAATAAAACTACGCATTGCGAGCTGGGCCCCAACACCAATTAGGCTGAAAAAATTTTTAATGAAAATTTCATTAAAGCAGACACCACAGCTACACTTATATATATTTGACTTTTTCTAAAAATTGTAGTATAATAAAAATGAGATAGGATATATATATATATATATATATATAAATAAATAAGAATGTATGCATATGTGTACGCATACATGTATATGTATATCTACAAACAAGTAGATAGATAAATAGATAAATAAATATCTAAACTTATTAGAATAATAGATATAGATATAAAATATATAAGTTGCTATTGAATATAATAATATGACACGCGCGCAATAAATGAAACGCGCGAACAGACACAAAAAAAGAAACAACCACCCGCACATTTTATGTGGGCGCGCAGGAGTAATATGGAAACACGTACACTCTCCCGCCGCAATACATTTGCCAGCGAGGATATAATTAAGCTAATACAAGATAATGACCTATCCGACTATAATACTTTCTTAGTACTAAATGGAGGCACCGGAGTAGGTAAGACCTCTTCTATTATGAAAGCTGTGTAGGAAGAGCTGGGCCGCAAGCTAGGCAACGCGCAATCTATGTTAGTAGTAGAGAGCCGCACCGCTACGGTGAATCAATTGAATACCAACTACACCGATTATATAGAGCGCATCAATGGCATTGACGTATGCCAGAGAATGGGCTTTATGCATATGCTACGTAATAATCGCGCGACCTATGACTGGATAGTAATAGATGAGTGTCATGGCCTGTTTAGCGAGGCCAGCTTCGCAGAGGATGCCGCGTATATAGCAGAATGGATTAAGACGGCGCGCACCCTCCAGCACATCATATTCATAACAGCTAACGATGAATACTTCTCCGAGCTGTCACGGCAGTACTTTCCAGGAGACTATAACTTTATATATCTCTTCCCAGACTTCACGCACTATGTAAGCCAAACATTCGTAAAGGAGATACAATTTATAAAAACCAATAAGGTAGCAAATGTTATATCTACCTTACTTGCTAAGCTCCAAGGTCAGAAAGGAATTATATTCTTGAAGCGGGCCAGCGATGTAAAAGATTGGTTCTTCCAGCTGTTAGCTATGGGCGCGCACGTAGGCATGATAGTATCGTAGGCAAATGAAACTACCGCCGCGCTAACAGTCGCGCAACAGAAGCAAGCATAGGATGCCGCAATCAACCTAAGCGGTGGTCGCGCGGGACTTACTATGGCAGACCTATGCGAGCTGTATGATACTATGCGCGCAAGGCAAGGCAAAGAGCGCATACGAGCTGCGCTGAACTATGAAAGACTGCCAGACGACATAGATATTTTATTAGCCACCGATACTATATAGGAAGGCATATCTATAAAGACGCCAATCAACTATATTATTATAGAAGGATTTACGGAAGTGGAGGTGCGGCAAAAGCTGGGGCGATTCCGTGGCGACCTATCCTCTCTATACATTATCTTCAATCCAGTATCCGCGCGCCGCCAAACACTTGACAAGAAACGAATATTTGAGTACCTCCAGCAGCTGTATGACAATGGTAATCAGACCGCGCTGGCAGAGTTCTATGGAGAATAGAAAGCATCAAAATCCACAATTTCATTTTTACTTAAAAAGCAAGACCCAGAAACTGGAATTTCATTTTATATCCCCAATACACCCGCCCGCCTAAATACAGAAGCGGAATTTCATTTATATACCCGCCTCATGGAGGATACGGAGGCTACTGTGCGGCAAACCTACACCTACCCCCTCCTTAGCGGCGCGCCGAAAATTCTAAATTATAATGAAGATATTCGGAATTTCAATTTGAAAGAAGCAGTAAAAGAGATAGCAAAGAAGTGGGAAGGGATTCCCCTAAAGGGTACCGCGCAAGATGAGCTGCTGGAGGATTTCAAAGAAGCGGGTATATCAGATAAGAAAAGAAAATTAGTTTCTTCATTCAGAACTTGTTGTACTATTCTATCAAACTATAATATTACATTAGAAACTCATAAAGCTACGCGGGAAGACTTAAACAAATGGCCGCAATATTTAAGTAAGATAAAAGAAGAATATAGGGTTATCGCTAACTTAGAGCAAAAACCGTAGTGATAGCCCATGCGACATTGGTCGTGGGGGGCTAACTTGGAGCAACATTCTTATATACAATTTTGCTCTAAGTTGGCCCCCCATTTTATTAAAAATCCTATTTTTTTAATAAAAAATCATTACAATCAAATATTTGACAAAAAGCAAAAATTCGACGCACTACTCCCAAATCATTACTCCACCCCATAGGATGGGGCTCCGCCTATTCTCCCGACCCTATATACCTACCCCTTTACCCTACCCCCTTTATAATAGAGTAAATAATTTTATATTAAGTTTTCGCATTTCATTTTATTAAGATGTCTTGTTATTATACCTCTTTACGGGTAAAAATATTCCCGAATTCTTGACTTTTTTTAATTTTTATTATATAATTAATATATAAAGGGAGGAATAGATATGTGGAGGAAATTGAAGTATGCTATACAACGTGCGCGAAAAGGTTATGATGATTCGGATACTTGGGGTTTCGATTCATGGTTTTGCCGCATAGCTCCTAAAATACTTAGGGAGTTGGCTTATTATAGTAATGGGTATCCGGAAGAGTATGGGAGTTTGGAGAAGTGGCAGCGAGAGATATATGAGTTGGCGACGAGAATAGAAGAGTTAGGTAGAGATTGGGTTTGGGATAAGAATGAGTGGACGAAGGACTATATGGAAGCGTTGGAGAAGAAGAGTAAGGATAAGGGTGTAGCGTATGAGAGATGGCGTAGTAGAATGGTAGAACTTGCGGAAGAACAGAATAAGGAAGTTAAGGATGTATTTAAGAAATTAGGGGAGGTGTTTTATAAGTTATGGAATTAAGGGATATTGTAGATATATTGGTGCGGCGTGATGGTGTAAGTAAGAGAGAAGCATGGGATACGGTAGAAGAGTGTAAGAAGGAAATTGATTGGTTGGTTATGAATGGTGGTAGTTTACAAGAGATGGAAGATTCTATTGCCTACTGGCTGGGATTGGAACCTGATTACTTGGATGCGCTATTGGTGGTATGAGTATGGTTGCGGAAATAAAGTAGAAAAGTAATGGGGATTGGTATTGTAGTAAGTGTAGGATGGGATAGTCGCATCTGGTAGAAAGATGCGAGTTTTGTTATGCGTGGTTTAGTAACTATGAAGAAGTAGTGATAGCGAGAAAGATAGAAGAGAAAGAGAGAGAAATAGAAGAGAAGGGAATTTCATTTTTGAAGTAATAGAATAGTAGGAGTGCGCGCCGACCTATATAGAATCCTGAATGTAGCACTCCTACTTTGTGTAGCACGTTTTCCACGAATTGAAAAAATCCGCGGAAAGCGCAATAGTTTTTATGTAGTATTCATACAATTATAATGGAGGTGATAATATGGATACATTAGATAAAATTCGTGCTTTAACTGATAAGAAAAATGGTATCGGAATACCTATGGCGGTTATTAGTAGATATTTGAACTGTCATCCTTCTACTATTACATATTATCTTAATGGCGCAATACCGAAAGATGAAGTTATTGTAAGATATGAAGAAGGATTACAAGAATTATATAAAAATATACAAAAAATTTTTATGTAAGGGTGAATAATATGTTATATTATATTGTTTATTCTAAGAAAGTTGCGCGCGAGCTTGAACGAGCAGGATTTGTAGTTCAGAAAGTAGAACCTAATATTAAGTACCCTAATCGCGCAGTTTACTTTTTTGAAGATACACCAGAATTGAGGAGAGCGATTTATCCGTTAATAAATCGCAGTAAATAATATCATTAGAGAAATATAATAAAATAGAAGATGGTGAATAAAGCTATGAAGCAAAAGAAGCCTTATATCGTTTATACTTGGACATTAGCAAATAAATTATATGCACGAGGATTTAAGCCACTCGGAAAGGAATTAAATACAAAAGACCCAACGCATGAGGTAATTTTATTTGAAGATACTCCTGCGTTGCGGCAAGCAATTCAAGAACTCACCAAGAAAGGATGAGTGTTTTAAGCATGTAAGCAGGAGTTGAGATTATGAATTATAGAAATCAAACAGTTATAGAAAATATAACATTAAATAATATTCGACATAATGAAGGAGTACAAGAACAATGGTTACAACCTCTATCTTGGGATAAATTATGTATACCATTAGGATTATTAACAGGAAATGAATATAAACTTTACATGTATATATTAAAGTGGGCTGGAAAGGGTACTTATGAATTTTCACCCGCTAATCTACAAATTGAATTAGGTTTTAAAGAAGATACAGCCAGAAAAAGTAAAAAGAAATTAGAAGAATATGGATTTTTAACTCTAACGCGGCAAAACCATTATTCCTTTAATCCATTACCGCAAAAGGCTATTGATTTATGGAATATTGAGAAAGCAAAACGTTCCGGCGCGAATGTATGAAAAAATCATACATTCGATTGCCCGATTTTTTCATACATACGTGTATGAAAAAATCATACATACCTGTACGGAAAAATCATACATTCATTTTTGAATGTACGAAAAAATCATACATAATACCCGATTTTTTCATACAGTAATATAAATATATATAAATATATATAATAATAATAATATAATAATAAAATAAAAATATGATCGCCGCGGAGCCTACCCGTCGCTGGCGCGACGGGTTCCGCGGATTTTCTCCTTCGGAGGGAGGAAGAAAGATTTGACATTTTTTAAATTTTATAATATAATTATAATATAAGGAAAGGAGAAGAATATGATTTTTGTAGATGGTAAGAAAATTAGTTTAAATCATTTTAACGACCAAACTTACTACATTCTATTAAATAACGAGGGCGCGCAGGACGTTACAATTACGTGGCTATTTGAAGATAATGAAGAAGCTATGGCACTATACTTCATTACCAAGCATCTTCACGAGAAGCATAGTAACATAGCGCTAAATATGCCGTTCTGCCCTAATAGTAGGCAGGACCGCGTAATGAGTCCCTATGACATCTTTACGCTAAAATACTTCGCAAACTTTATTAACTCATTGAATTTTTCGGAAGTCCGCATCTATGACCCTCATTCAGATGTTACCGCCGCGCTAATTGACCGCTGTGTAATTACAACGCCAAAGGTAGAAGTTGATAATCTGCTCACGGCCCATCCTGGTATCCTCGTAGTATACCCCGACTCAGGTAGTACAAAGAAGTACGGCCCTATGTTCAAAGTACCCTACTTGCGTGGCATTAAGGTAAGAAACTTTGAAACGCACCGAATTGAATCGTTTCAATTGGTCGGTACTGGCGATTCTATTACGGGACGGGATATTCTGATTGTAGACGACATATGCGGCACCGGCCATACTTTGTATAAGGCCGCGCGCGAACTTAAAAATATGGGCGCGAAAGATATTTATATTTTTGTAAGTCATTGCGAAAAATCGGTACTCGGTCCGCACATCCAAGGCGAATCGTTGTTGGATATTCCCAATCTGATTACGAAACTTTATACAACTAATTCAATTTTCCATGAAACTCATTCTAAAATTGAAATTGTACGAACTTTTTGAGGTATAAAATATGACAGTAGAAATTAACGTAGAACTAATTTTTCTGATTTATAGCGTATTCTTGGCTATTCTATGCCTATTCAATCCCTTCCACTTTCGTATGTGGTTCTTCCGCGTAGTTTGTTATGTCTATATTATGCTGGTAATGTTTATGATTCTTACCAAGTTCTATCTGTAATAGGTGGTGCGCATGTATAGTAAATATCAGAGACGAATAGCGGACTTTCTTGCCGCAAGTCATTTAGCTCTTGCTATTATTGCCTTTTTTAACTTTTTTGATATGGGCATAAATGCCTATCGGTTTCTATTCGCTTTGGCTTCATTTGAATTATTCATATATAAAGCAGGGGAATCCGTGGAATTACGCATAGAGGAGATGAATACGCATGACAATTCGTGAAATGGTATACAGAGACGATTGCGACTTTTTTGCGCCATCTAATGAAGCTGATGATATAATTAGTGATATGATTGTAAAGTATCACTATCAATGGGATGAAGAGCGCGCCCGCCTATTCGCGCTGGATATTATCAGAGCTTATCAGGATATAATCAATGCCGCGCCAACAGTAGGCAATATCCCAGCTTTTAGATGTGAAGAATGTCGCTGTGACTATATAGATTATAAGGAAGATGGAGTGTGTCCTAACTGTGGGATTAGTAGAAAAGATTAAGAAAATTTTTTATAGGCGGCCCGCGCCTGTACCTATATCTTCTCAACAACTTGCTGTTACAGCAACTATTATGCCGATAGAAAGAGTTTCTACATATTATAAAGAGCCTATACAAGAGGTCATACCAGCGACCTATATTAAAGAAAAAATGGCCCTTGACTTGGTAAAACAGCTATTAGATAATAATTTGGTAAAATTTACATATAAACATATAGATAATATGTATGTAATATGGCGAGCAGAATTACTTGTAGGAAATAAAGGAGATTCTAATGAGTGAAAAATTGTTAGAAATGAAACTTGTAGAGCGCGAGCGCTATGATGGCTGGGGCGTTGAAAGTCAGAAGTTAAGTTGGGATGATGGCGTTTTTAAGAATAGTTTTCATGTATCCGATATGTGTGAATGCCCCGAAGATGCAATTATTGGCAGAGATTTGTTTGATGCTTATAATTTCATTGACGCCATTCGTCTGGTATGAGTCTCAGAGATGCAGGATATACAGGAATTCATCTGGTAACAGAAACGGAGGCGCGTGAAGAGGAATGAATTATATTATTGACCCTAAGATTTTTTATATTGTTTCTTTACTAAATTCTATAAAAATATTTTTTGCCGTCTGCGGCTCAGCTTGTTTGGCCGGAAGTTGTGTTTTCGGTATCTTTTTTCTTGTAACGTTTTTGGAAGAAGAGCGCGAAACCGCAGAAAAACTTAAAAGAAGTTGCGTTAAACTGATAGAATATGGCCTTATTATAATGCTAATTAGTCTCTTCATTCCGTCAGAGGACACTTGTCTGCGGATGATTGTTGCTAATTATGTCACAGTGGATAACGCTAATAATGGTATTTCTGCGGTGAAAGAAATTATTGATTATATTATTACTTCTATTAACAATATTAAAGGATGATAAAGGAAAATGGGAAAAGAAGAAATTAGGCATTGCCCCGCTTGCGGCGGAACCGCAAAAGTAAGATATAAGATGCCTTATACATGGGTAGAATGTAAAAAGTGCGGGCTTATGGGCGCGCAGATTAGTGATTGGTACGAACAGCGTGACCCAGAATCCAGGAAGGCCGCAATTGAGGATTGGAATACTATGGAGGTAGTAGATGAGTTATAATTATGTTGAAGAAATTTGTAGAGATGTGCGCGATTACCTTGAAGATTCCTATTCAACGGAAGAACTAATGGATATGCGCGCCGACGACATTGTGGATGAACTATTTGCCGAAGATATGGTTGTTGGCAATGGTCCATATGGTTATGACTACGAAGAAGTTGTACAAAAATATGTATGTGATAACTTTATGCTTGCGCTGAGAGCGTTACATGACTTTGAGTATGATATAGAATATCTATTAAGATATAATTCAAATAAAATTTTTAGATTTATTGATTGTCTAATTCGTTTAGACCTGCTGCCAGAATGCGTAGAACAAGTATTAGAAGAGATTCAAGGAAAGGATAAAGAAAATGAAGATTAACGTAGAAATGGAACAGTGTAAGTTTATTGTAAAACCAGAGGATAGGAAGATTATTTGTATCTATTATTGCAACCCATATTGCGTACAGAATTATTTATCTGACTTACTCAGGAGCAATACTGCTTGTCTTTTTGCTATTGATGCAACGCAAAAAATGCGGCGATACTATACCGGTGTAGCTACGTGCGCGCCTGAAGATGAATGGAATGAAGAGAAGGGCAAGCTTATTGCTTTTACTAAGATGAAGGAGAAGTTTTGTTCGTCTTTCTTCAAGCGGGTTAATTATTATTTCTCTGCGATTGACAAAATGTTAGAGACTGCCGCAAATACCTGCGACCGCATGGGTGAAGGTTGGAATAAGCATTTGAGTATTCTTGAAGAAAAGATTAAAAATATGTAAAAAAATAAAAGGGAGAGCATTACGCTCTCCCTTTATTTTTTATTCGTTATAGACTACCTCACTAACTTCTAGTAAGCAATCTACTAACATATTTATAGTTTCGTCTTGTTTCTTTAATTTTTCTCTCATTTGCTGAATAGTTAGAGGTTGTTCTGGCATAACGTCATTTTGAGGTTCTGTTTTTTCTTCTTGCGAAGGAGTAGGAGGAGTATAAGGAATTACTTCCTTTTCCTTTAACTACTCCTGTAATTCATCATATTCAGCCTAATCAATGACAACGACCTTAGCCTCTTCTATTTGCGGCGCATCAGCAGGTAATGGCTTTAACCATTCTGTTGTATATTTTTTTAAAGTAATAGAATCTTGCACACAGTGCGCGAAGTCTATTTCTGAATAATAGAAGCGATGCATTTTAGAATTCCATTTAAGAAAACCTACACCAACTCCGATAACTTCATTTTGAGAGATAATTTTATAATATAGCATTCTTTATCCCTCCTTTATTATACGGTAAAGCAGAAGTTAATATTATAATTATTACTAGAAGAATACTGGTCATACCAATTCATATCTGTGGAACCATTAATCTTAACTCTATTATAATAAGTACTGCTGTCATCGTTGCTACCTCTCATTAAGGTTCTTAACTACCAAGAAGAAGCAAGTATCCACTTACCACCAGTAAAGTTAACGCCAGTGGCGTCTATATTTGAACTGTCGTTTTTATTTCTTCCACAGATAATAGTATGCTTATTACAATAATCACTATCAAAGAAAATATATCCTATATTATTAATGGTACTATCAGAATAGTATGAATCTGGGTCAGAAATAGTATCTGTTCTAATCCATACAGTTTTTCCACTAATAATTGGATTGGATGCATTAGCATAATTAGTAGGATCTTTTTCTTCTCCATTATCTATATAACTTCTTGTAATATAATTGAATCTATCATTTATAATTCCAGGGAATCTAATTCTATCTTGATTATCTTGTAGCTAATGAATATATGTAGGATTATTTGTACTATGATAACTTAATTCTGATTTTACTCCACTACTATAATTAGCTTCAATTAAAGCAGGAATATATATCTTATTGGAGCTAGTAGTTACCACAGGCGATGAGCCATTATAACTAGTTATCTATTTTACCGCAACATCTTTAATAATTGCTTGCCACCCAATTGGTAATGCACTGTAAATTTTATTCATAAAGCTCTTCATACTTGATGAAGTAAGATTACTAATACCGTGCTTTAATGGAAGAGGTGCATTTAAGAAAAATTCTGCGGCATTGCGAGTATATTCATCAGTCTGTTTGCCTAAGCCCGCGTATTCCATTCTCCAAGTTTCGTGCGGCCATCTAGCTATTGAGGCTGAGTCGTTTTCTCCTAAATCCTAATACCAGATTTTGCTCCAATATATCCATCCCATTCCAAGGTTACTCGATACCCAAGTATTATTTGATGTATTATATCTAATAGAACCACCAAAAGTTAGGTATCCATTTGCGGTTGAAGAAGTAGAACGGGCTATTGTATCTGAGAGGTCAGTATCAGCATATGAATCAGTAAGGTTATGATAATTTAGTAATAACTGATAAGTGGTTGATTCACCTTTGTTATGTCTAATAACTAACATATTTCTATAATTACCAGTGCCTACCTGACGAGAAGTAGTACCCCACATAACATTTGGATTACCATTTTCTTGTCTTAATCTAAACCCATACGCCGCGTCTCCATCTATATTATTATTAGAAATCAAGCATCCTTCATTATTATTGCCGACAAATTCATAATCAATAGCTAATGTAAAGGATGGTGCATTTTCATCAAATAATTTTATTTCTGGTAAGGAATTTCTACCGTCAAAAACCATTATAGAATTATCAGTTCCATCAAAATATGTAGGAGTACTGATTAAAGTCTATGAAGTTACATTTGAATAGGCCGGATCAAATCCAACTTGAATATCATAATATGAGCCATCAGTAATATAATTATGTAATGATGTTGGATCATTTTTATAAGTATAAGTCACGCCATAAATTTCACTTAATTTCATATCCTTCAATTCAGTTGAAGTAGATGGTAATCCGTTGGTATAGTCCCAGTTCGCATAAACATTAAGATCACTTGTAATATAACTAGTGCTCTTATCCCATCCAAGGAACACATAGAATTGTTGATTATCCGCATCCCCGCGAACAGGAATCATTCTAGTTCCAACAACTTCTCCACTTTGCGCGTCTATAATTTGCTGTCCAGGATAATCTACACCAGTACCATATTCAATATTACTGATTGAAGCTAAGGCTTGCGCGCCACCCTCTCTTTCAAACCAAGTAACGGTATAAGTATGAATTTGGCTAGTATAAACAGCAGAAACATCTCTCGCGGCAGTAACTACTGTTTGTAAAGTATCCCATCCAGTGAATGTATAATCATACTTATCATCTGCGTATGTCGGTTGATTCATTTCGCCAGCTTCTATTGGATCATATGGCTTATCGCCGGCATCTACATATTGAATATAATCTGCACCATTCTTACCTTTTAAAATACTACCATCGTAATTCTTAAATATAATAGCATAATATGGTACAGTGATTTCATAATGAATCGTAAGATTATCAGATGTCCATACTTTATTTTGAGTATCTAGGCTGTCTTCAAAATTACCTTGACCCCAAATTGCATGAATTGCTTCAAGTTTCTTCAATGACATGGTATAAACATTAATATTACCAGTTATTACTGGCATGGCCTGTTCATTGCCAAGGGCATTATAACCACGCCATTTGGTAGCAATTCTATAAACAGTATCAATGTTTTCAAAGTCCCAATCAACATCTATTGCACGAATACGTCTTGTAACACTTGATTGTGCATTTACTGCTTGTGCTAGATAAGTAGCAATAGCATCAGACGTAACTTTATTACAATTCTGATATTGTACAGAAATTAAGTTATCGCCGCGCTCCATTGTAAATGTCTGTACATTATTTAGATTGTGTGCATAAATGCCAGTGCAAGCATTTAATTGAACAGAAGTAAGTGGAGCAGAATCGGGCAATGTAATAATACTAGCTTTTGTTCCACGAGTATCCAATGTTTTTAATTCTACATTAACACTTAAATTAAGTGAATCAGTAAAGTTCGTCATATTTCTGATAGATAGATCTTTTAATAACACAGACGGAATACTTACACCTGTTCCAGAAGGCCAGATATTATTTATGCTTTCGCCGCCTAAATTAGCTTCCATTAATTTAACCGCGCCCGCGGCACCAAAGGTACTGTTTAAAGTAGTATTTAGAGGCTTAACGTATTGAATTAATCTTTCAGGAGCAAAATACAAGGTGGTATTTGCGCCAACACTTACATTATTGAAAGTAATTGTATCTCCTGCATTTACTTTTATACTGCCGACTTTGTTATCATCAACAATTGCGGTAATATATGTTTTTGCATATGCTTTTACTTCAAAATTATGAGTGCTGCTTTCACAGTTAGTACGGAAGTTAATCGCACTACCTTTCGCGCCGGTGCCAACGAGATATTTACCGTCCATATAAGAGGTCTAATAGGTTAAGAATTGTCTGCGCCAATAGGTCTTAGAGCCTTGGAGTCGTGGTAAATAAGAATTATCATACCCACGTACGCCCTCATTATCTTCTAGGTCAACCTCTTCTGTTTTATAAGGCAATATATATTTATTATATGCGTCTACAACCATTGCAGCATGAGGCCGCTTACTCTAATAATTATCCCATTTTGCAATAATATTAGCAGAATTCCAAGCGCCATTAGAGCGAAGCGTGGTATATAGATTAGATAGCTCTGTGCCAAAAGCTTCTTTTATATTGACCCAGATTGGATTATCAACAGCGTTAAATAAGCTTCGACCATTTTCTGTGTCTCCATAATCTTTACCATAATCTCCTAATGGCTTACCATCATTATCCGCGGCCAGGATGGTATCCATATCATATGCTTTATTAATATTCCATAAATATTTACCCGCAGTAGGATCATAATCATAGGAATAGAATGTATTTTTACTTACGTTATCATATGCAGCAAAATATTCAATAAATAAGAAGTGATATAATAGAGATTGGATTGAGAAATAATTACTAACTTCATTCTTGAATTTTGCACTATTACCGATAGTAGAGATAACCCAATTAACAGTATTATTCCACGCGGTTACAACTTCGTCTAAATCATTAGAAGAAGGTTTCATACGCCATTCAAAATGTTTTATGGTCTTTTGTTGTCCATCTTCAATTTCTGTGGACTGCCATTCTTCCTTAGCCGCATTATAACTTACTCCGGTCATACTTCTGAATCTTTGTGGTTCTGTATCATTACCAGAAACCTCAATACAAGCTTTTGTATAAGTTGTGTCTTCTGCATTCGCGGCTCCACTTTGAGCGAAAACTTTTGTATTCTTTTTACTATTACATAGATCACCCATTGCGTATAGAATAGTTTCACCAGCTCTGACGTATTGAGAGCTAAACCACTTATCTTTATTACTATTGTTAGTTACAAAGACAGCACAAGGTTTGCCTTCGACTACATCACGAATTCCAGTAGTATTTCTATATGGTAGTAAGTATGGTTGATAAGTATTATACCAGTCAACCGCATTTATATTATTAGCATTTTCTGAAGATGCTACATTTACTTTTATATTTAAATAATTAACTGGAATAGAATTTTCACTAATCTTATATTTTTTATCAGTTTTCTTAAAATCAATATCAAGATTATAAGAAGAGCGCCCATAAGCCGCAGAGGATGTACCCTGTACTTTTACAACAGTACCTGTGGCGTCATCTCCAGTTCCAGTAAGTGCTGGTAACTCTAATTCTGTTGCGCCATCTGTGATAATTACAGTGGAAGGAACTTCATCTTTTTTACTGTAAGTCATCTTTGGCATCTAAATTTCAATTAAAGTTAAATTAGGTGCCGCCGCGTGTAATGCTGCTTTAGTTATCTAATCATTTTGATTTAATATACTATTCTAAATATATCTACTAACCTTTTCATTAGTAGTATTACCATTAGATATATAGTTCTGAATCATATCACGCTTAGACAGTGCTAAGTTATAAGTCCTAATATTATAAATCCATATATCACAATATTCAGAGCCTATTGTAGCACTTATATTTGGCTCATTATAAACAAGCATATTAGATGCATATTCATTAACTTTTGAAGGAATACCATCAAGCCAAATTGTCATCAATCTTTGCGCGCCAACAGCCTCTACAAGAATAGACATATCAATTCTACTTTCTTCACAATAACGGAATTCCTAACTAACAACGTTATTAAGACGAATTTCTCCATTATTTGCGTGTAAAATGATACCTTTAGTTGCTTGAGTTGTATCATCACTATTTAAATCTTTTATAGCAACAGCATCATACTATTCACTGTTGGTTATCTTAAAAGATAGATCAATTGTTTTTCCTGGTGCATCATCCTCTATAAATAAAGAATTCGGTAAAGTGATATAACTACCTTTCTTTATGACAAAAGCGCTTGCCCCAGATGAATCTTGTTTAAAGCCACCATTAACCCAGTCAAAGTTTTCAGAGAAAGTAAATTTGCCAAATGATGCTCTATCACTATCGGCATTAGAATGTCCAACTGGATCCACATTATATTTTAATCCTTCTCTGATATAATCTAAGTTATAATCACTTTGAGTAATTGTTAATGTCATAGTATCAGAAACAGTTCCGCAAGTTAATACAATATTTACGCTGCCTATATCAGAAGAAGTATATTCATAAATATTTAACTCACGGCCGACACTAACTTGACGAGCATCTTGGCTTCCAACTTTGATCGTACAAGTTGCTATTTCGTTATTTGGATCATATACAAAATATCCAATTCTTATAACATCGTACTGCGCGCAAGATTGAGTCTTATTAGCAAAGCTAACTGTTGGTGATG
>Ga0247608_10000332_pt1 | contig 80525 bp, 67 predicted proteins | sample 176DNAGHGlowgp2_FD_193490 | JGI IMG/M metagenome (GOLD analysis project Ga0247608, IMG submission 193490) | Sheep rumen microbial communities from Palmerston North, Manawatu-Wanganui, New Zealand - 1766 DNA GHGlow gp2 | ecosystem: Host-associated > Mammals > Digestive system > Stomach > Rumen ... | reverse complement strand
GCTGTTGAAGATCGAATTAATAATAGACCTATGTCTGTTCTAAACTACTATTCTCCTAATGAAATGTTTTACCAATTCTTATCTATTCTTTCCTAATTATTTTTGCACTTGATATTTGAATCTAGAAATGAACCTAACAAAAATTATTAATAGAATAAAAATATAGGTCAAACATACAAAAAAACGACAGAGAAGTAGAGGAGTTTAGAAACAAAAAAATGGTTAGAGAATACACCTCTAACCACAATACCCAAAAATAAAATGAATAGCTAAATAAATAAGATAGACAAATCCACACAAAACAGCAAGAGATACAATAGTCATCAACACTACAAAAAGGTTTTCTTTAAATGATAACTTATAATCATATGCATTGTACTTCTGTTCTTTTCTTCTTTTTTTAATCTGTTCATATTCCCTTCTTTGTTTAGGAGTCATGTTACAAAAAAGCTCCTTTTTTCTTTTTCTGGCTGATTTTATCAGTCTCTTTGCACGTGTATTAGCCATAAATTTATTATTTTTGTTTATTATTTATTATTTTATTATTCTTCATCTTTCTTTTCTTCTTTTTTCTTCGAGACGCTAACTCTCCAAGAATCCTTATATTCCAACAAATTTTTAGCAGTATCTTCATCTATAGTTCAATCTTCAACCAATCAATTAACTTTGCTCCATGATATATCTCAAACTTCATTAAACACTCATTTTTCTATCAAATATTTCTTCAATGATTCCTTATCTTTGATAGAATAATTACCTCATTTGCTAATTTTTACATTATTTTCATTACCAAATAATTGCTCATATCATTTTGAATCAGCATATTCAATCAAAACTTCTTTAATAGAATCTTTTTCTTTCGTCTCTTGTGAAATTTGTTTTGAAATCCTTGCATATTCATCTACCAATCTTTTCACTGTCGTCTCTCATAATACTCATCCATCCAACATTTCATCCTCTTGATTTAGATGGAGAAACAAGGGACAAATATTAGAGAATTCACAATACTGACAAAAGCTATTTGATTTAGTAGGAAAAATATTTTTATCATTTGGATTGTGTTCATATTGCTCTTTTTTATTTTCAATTTCATCGATAGCTTTCTCATATCTCTCTTTAATTGGCTGAATCAAATCATCAGTTACTTCCCATTCATCACAAATATCAAAATGAAGATAATGAAGTTTAGCTTTTATTTTTTTTAGATATTTACCATATTTTTCTTTAACTCACAAAGCATATAAAATTAATTGTTCTCTATAATCTTCCTTCTGCTCAGGTGGTAAATAAATATTGGTTTTATAATCATTAATCACAAAAACATCTTCTCATTCTTTATCCAATCTATCCACAAATCCCCTAAAAGATCTTCATTCTTTTTCTCATTCTTCTTTTAATTGAAAAGTAAGTTGAAGCTCTGTTCATATAAGTTTAATTCATTCAAAAGGGGAGTATTTGTCATAATAACTATCAATATAATGCTCTCATCTCCTAATATAATCCTCAGCTGTCTGATCTCATTTATACATCAATCATTCTCAAGCTTCCTTAATTCAATTATCCCATAATTCATGGAATTTAGCTAAAGTTTCATCCTTTGTGGGTGCAATAAAAATATTTATCTGCTTATACAACCATTCCAATGTGGCATGTACAGAATTTCAAAGTATCAAATCTGGAGAAGAAACAAATTCAGTCTCAACCCTATCCAAATATCTAAATTGATATTTTTTAGGACACTGATTATATAATCCAACTTGAGAAAAAGAATAAGTAGCCATCAGAAAGTTTAAAATCATAAAACATCAGTTGAATAATAGTAATTTTTTGAATAAACACAATATTTAATAAAAAGAATACGAATAGTTTGTCTACTCAAATATCTTTCAGAAGTCTCATCAATAATAATCAATATCTTTATTAAATTCTTTGTCTAATTTTGTTTGTTTTTTTGTGTCGATCTCATCTACAAAGACGTCAGCTAAATCATCGTAGATAGAATCAAAATCATCTTCATATATGTCTGTGTTTTTTACTTTTATTTTTTTCTTTGTTTTATCTTTTTCTAGTTTCTCTTCATATTCTTTATATTTTATATAATCTATATAATCATTAGTAAATAGATATTTATTTATACGATCATTTCTTAATTTTTTTATTGCTGTTTCTTCAATTTGTCTTGCCCTTTCTCTACTTATTCAGAGCTCATCTCAAACTTGTTCTAATGTATAAACATTACAACCGATTCAATATCTTAATTTTATTACTTCAGATTCTTTTTCGTTTAGCATTTCATTTATTATGTTATTGATATTATCACTTAACATTCTTTTTTCTGCAAAATCCAGAGGAGATTCTACTTCATTGAAATAATATCATGCTTTATATGCCATTGATGAGAGATTATCTAATTCATCAGTTGAATTATAATCCACTTCTCATCATATAATGTTTCTAAGTATGTTTATTTTTTTTGTTGATAATTCTGATAATTCGGATATTTTATTAATTTCATTGTTACTAATTTCGTTAATATTTATTCAAAGGTCTTTTGATATTCTTTTTATTTGTAGCATTTCTTCAAACACATGAAGAGGCAATGATGTTTGAGTGTAAAATTCGGCTATTGAGTCTAAAATTTGTTGTTTTATCCACCAAGTAGCATATGTAGAGAATTTGAATTCTTTATCTGGATCAAATTTTTCAAGTGCTTTAATTAGTCATATATTTCATTCTTGAACAAGGTCTATATATGATAATTTACTTATTCATAGATATTGTTTTGCTATATGAATTGGTAAAAAAAGAAAACTGCTAATTAAAAATGATTTAGCTTGTTCGTCTCATTTTTTTATTCTTCTTGCTATATCTCTTTCTTGTTCCTGTGTTAAAAGAGGATATCTTTCGACATCATTAAAATATAGTTTTACATAATTTCTAAACTGTTTATCATTTGTTTGGGTGCTATCTTCGTATATACTAATATTTCATAATTTATGTTTATTGTAGTATCAATTTTCTAATTTTTGTTTTAATCTTTTGTATAAACTATCGATATTAATTGATAAGATCTTAATTAATCTTGTTAGACTATTTAGTGTCCCTGATGTAATTTCTCATGTTGCCATACATTCATTACAAGTATTCATAATATCTTCTTCATTAATATTATCGGTAACACAAGATGTTCTTATTAGTCTTTGTAATTCTTTTGGTAAAGATTGATATAATTCATAGTTATCAAGTATTAATTGAGCTCTATATTTTAAAGTGTGATCTAGTTCATCAGAGTAAAATCAATCGTTATTAAGCACTTTATTTAATAGTGCATTCTTTCTCCTTGTCTCATCATCTTCATCGTCATCGATTTCAAATTCATCTTCATTATCTTCGTCATCATAATTTTCTGTTTCATTTTCTTCATTATTTTCGCCTTCGTTAGCGGTTTCTTCTGTAGTTTCACTTTCTTTAATTATTCCTTCATCCACCTTTTCGTTGGTGTCAACGATTTGGTCTTCTTCGGTTTCTTCATTATTATTATCGTTGTCTTCTGAATTATTATCTCATGAATTATGTATTTCATTATTTGTTTCTGTATTTATATTTTTCATGAAATTAAAAATTCTTTCGTCGAAGAAAAGATTCTTTTTGGTTATATTTCAAAGTAATTTAAGTCAATTAAGGTTTTTTACTCTACTTAGAGCAGTATAAGCTTGTCATCAAGTAAATGTATGTTCGATATCAATTTGGCATTTTTCAAACGTTAATCCTTGAGATTTATGTATTGTAATAGCATATGCTAATTGTATTGGGAATTGAGTGTAAGTTCATAGAACTTTTTCTTTAATCTTATTTCATTCGATTTCTAATTCAGTATTTTTTCGTTGATGTTTCTCCACTTTATGTGTACGATCATTGATTTTTATATCTATTGAATCAACATTTAATCAATTATCATATCGTATATTTTTTATTTCTCAAATTGATCCATTTACTCGACGTCATTGATTATCATTTGTCAGCATCATTACTTTTGCTCATACCTTTATTTCCAAAGTTTGTTTTGCCCTTTTCTTTTCTTCTGGAAAGTTTCATGTCGATGTGGCCGATATGCTAATTATATTTCATGGTAATGCATTTAACTTTGATGCGTTTTCAAAATTTACTTTTGAATTATGAGTTGAAAGGATAATTGTATCAGGTTCTAAATTTGTATTTTTACAATTATTTAATAATTCTAAATCTTTATCTGAAATAATTTCCGATCTGATGTTATCTAATATATTTCACAAAATTAGATCATCTTTTTGTCTATAATTTTTCTGTAGTTCAATAGTTGTATAGCTAAAGCTATTTTCTGTAAATAGTTCTGGATCAAAAATTCTATTCTTAAATGTATCTGAATCAAAAAATCGTTCACTATCATATAGCTTTGGATCCCTATTAAATTTGTGATCTCGTTCATCGTTTCTTACTGGTGGTAGTTGATATACATCTCATACAAAAATTATTTGTTTTCAATAAAATGATAGGAAATTCGGTGTGTTTTCTTTACTTAATTCATGTGAAATGATAGCATTGAGACAATCTACTACATCAGAACTAAGCATACTTATTTCATCAATAATTATGAATGGTGCGTCCATAATTTCTTTAATTCTTTTTTTAGAAAGATAGAAAAGTTTTCTTTTAGGATTATCTTTTATATATCTCAATACTTCTTGATAATGAAATTCTTGAGTAGATAATCAAAAATATGAATGAACAGTCCTTCATCAAACATTGATAGCTGCAACTCAAGTTGATCATAAAACGATAGGGATTTTATTATTATTATGTGCTACAGAAATAATGTCTTTAATTAATGTAGATTTTCATGATCATGCTTTTCCTGTTAAAAAAATTGATTGCTTTCCTTCGTTAATTAATTTTAAGAATCTTATTGCTTCAGGATTGTCTTTTCGTTTTTTGTAAATAGAGGAGTATATAGAATTTTCTAACTCTGGATCAGATTCACTTGATTCGGTATTTTTTATATTATCTTGAGATTCTATGTCTTCATCAAAAATTCATGTATTTTTATATAATTTTAGAAAACATCTTTTTATTTTTTCTACATTATTTATTTGATCTCAATCTGTATTATTTTCAAAAGTTGTATTATATAAATCATCTAGTGTATCTATATTATTTCATTCTTTATCTTTAATTTCAGATGTAGATTTTTTTAAATCTATATTTGGAGTATTATATATGTCTAAATCTATATTTTGCTTTTTTACTTCAGAATCAATTATTTTTTTTGAATCTTCTATATCATATCAAACTATATAATCTGATTTTACAATATGGAATAGAATCTCATATAATTCATTAGTGTTTCAAGATTTTAATAGATTAGAAAGAAATTGTTCTTTAGTTGATATTTGTTGTTTTATATATTTTTTTTCTTCATATTTTTGTGATTCAATATCAAAATCTCAGTAGGATCATTGAAAATAGTATAATCAATTATTACCTACATTACTTCAAATATTTTTAATATCAAAAAAAAGAAGTTTCATATCTTTTTTGTATTAATATTTTTATTATTATCAAGTTTTAATCTTTATAAATTTATTTAATTATTTATGTGCATTCAAAATTTCTTCTTTAGTATTTTTTAACCTTTGTATTGTTGTTGCTTTGCTTCCCATTGTTGAATTCATACTTGTTCATATTTGTCGTACGATATTATCTATTATCAAGAAACGATCATGTAAATTATTAACATTACGTACAATAATTGGATTTCATTCTTGATCTTCTTTATTTTTTAGAAGTTCAGCTAAAACATTTCTATCTCAGTTAAATGAATTTATTGTTTTCCTTGTGTCATACCTAATTTCTCATTTTACTCAGATTCTTCTATTCGATAATAATTCGAATGTAACATTATCGATGTAAGGATCAATTATTACTACTGATCTATTAGCTGTTTTTATTTGCTTTATGATATATTCTTTTAGAGCTTCTCATTCTCATGCTTTAAAGATATGAGCTTTATTACCTTCTGATTCTCAGTTCTTAACTTCATTTATTTTTTTAGATAATTCTTCATTTTCTTTCTTTAGATTTAGATTTTCATCTTCTAATTCTTGATTTCTTTCTTCTAAAACTAGTTTTTCTTGGTTGGTGCTATTTAACTTTTCTTCAGCTTCTTTTAATCTGTTTTGAGCTGCGGCTAATTTCTCCTCATAATCTTTTTCTATTTTCTTATTTCATTCTTTTTTAGCAGTTAATAAGTTGTTTTGTAGTATTTCAATTGTTCATTCAATTTCTTCTTTTTCTTCTTCTATTTTTGTTAATTCATTTTGTAGTTTCTTTATAGTTATCTGGTTATTTTCTATATCTTTTTCACGCTGTTTTATATTTTCTTCTGCTGTTATGAGCTTTTGTTCTAGATCAGATGTCTTGTCTTTTAATAATGCAATTTGATTATCTCTTTCTTTTATCATTGTTTGAAGTTTATTATCCGACAATCATTCTTTTTCTAGTATAGAAATTTGGTGTTCTAATTTTTCTATTTTAGATTTTGTTTCTTCGATTTCTTTTAATTCTTGAGGGATCTTTTTAAGAGAAATATCAAATAAAAATACTAGATGTTCTCTATCATCTCATTTTGGACTATGAAGTATTTTTTGGAATACTTTTATTCCTGCTATATTGTATCATTTATTAAATCGTTTTGTTATTTGTTTTGGTAATAAATTCTTTGAACTTTTTTGAATGATACTTCATTCCCATAAGAAATTTAATATTCATTCTCATTTTGAATTTACATCTTCGTTGTAATCAACTTCTGCTCAAATTCTTGGATCTTTGATAATATTGTCATTATTGTATGACATAAATACATCGGATAACGTTGTTATTACAGATATTTCATCAGTATCTTCGTTGTTATAATTCATTTCTTTTTGAACAGGGGAGTGTTCGAATAAAAATTTGAAGTATCTATTATTATCAGCATCTCATAATAAAATAAGATTATTCTTAGCCCTGGTCATTCCGACATAAATAAGCCTCGTATTATTGTTCCTTGTATTTTTATTATCTATATCATAATTTCGTCATTTGTTTTTATTAGGATCAAAACATATAATTACATTATCAAATTCTCTTCATTTTGCTTTATGGAATGTAGAGATAAATAATTGATGCTCTTCATCTATTAGATCAGCTTCATCTTTAAAATCAATTATAAAATCTTCTACTATTTTTGGTGTTATGAAGCTATTTGTATTGATAATAGTGTTTATAATTTTCTTGAGAGTATCTGTATTTTTGTTTTCTCAGTATGTGGCTATGACAGAATTATATTTATCTCGGATATTGTCTTTTGTTAATTTATCTCATGTTGTATCATTGCAAATATCCAAAAAATATCTTAATTCTAAAGTATCTCTTAATTTGTATCATTGATCTCATAATAAGATTTGAGCCTTAATTCATTTCTTTTGTAATATATGATTAATTTGTAATACGGTTTCATTTTCATTACATATAATAGCAGTAGTTTCTCTTTTGTTTTGAGATCTTATTGCTTCAAGAGCGTCAGCTGTTCCAAAAAGATAATTTCATTTACAATTTCGAGTTTCGATTTTTGTTGGATTTTGAAAAATATCCATAATACGTCATGAAACTAGTTCTGTTCATACCTTTAATCTTTCTTTTATTGTTTTTATAAATCATGTAGTATAATTTACTAAGTCCTGAGTTGATCTAAAATTCTTTGAAAGAATTACTGAATCAGCATTATGTTCTTCTTGAAAATTTTGAATATATTTTATATCTGCTCAATTGAATTCCATAATACTTTGATCATCATCTCCTGTAGCAATTATTCTAATCTTATTTTCTTCAAAAGATGATCTTTTGCTTATTGCTTCAATGAATTCAAAATATGTTTTTCATATATCTTGGAACTCATCTAACATAATTACCCTGTATGGTAATTGTAAATCTTTATTTTCATTTAAATAAGTGATAGCATCCTTGATTATATTATCACTATCTCATTCTTCACTATCATAATCATCTTTTAACGGATTTTTGTCCAATAGTTCATATGCAAAGCCATGGAATGTATGTATTTTTAATGCATATCATTGATTTCAGATTAATTTTATTATCCTATTTTTTAATTCATATTTAGCTGATCTCATGAATGTTAACAGAAGGAATTCATCTTTACTAACTCATTCTTCCAATACTAAATTAGCTACTTTGTGAACTAGAGATTTTGTTTTTCCAGATCAAGGTCATGCTATGACTAATAAGTTATTTTTTGATTCTAATATTTCTTTTTGTTCATTAGAGACATTCCATATTTCATCATGTTTTGCTTTTGATGTTGATCTTGATATTTCACTTAATCTTCATTTGAAATATTTAGGTAAGAATTCTTTTTCGTAGTCCAGATTGAAATAGTCATCTACGTAAACATCTACAAATTGTTCAACTGCATTTATTGGTAGATATTCAATTATTTTCCTAGCAAATTCATCCATAATATGTGCTTGTTGAGTTTTGTTTTTATAGAAATCTGCAAGTGTTTCAAAATGCTTTTCGTTTAAATTAGTATATTTCTCTTTTCAATCTTCAGCAATTGTCTTTAAATGTTTTCCTCATTCGATATCAAATCTTGTAAAGTATAAGAATAATCCTGACTCTACTCAAATAATATCAAATTCGTGTAATAACTTTAATATATTCTCTAATTGTATAATTGTTATATGTGTATTTAGTTTTTCTCATAATTTTTTAGCAAAAATTTTTATATTCACATCTACAGGAATCCATTCTTTTTCTCTTTGATTTTGTGAAACAGTTTCATCTAATAAAAGTTTTATTAGTTCCGAACCCATATCTAATTGATTATTTATTTCTTGTTTTATCTCACTAAATGGCATATAATTAATCATACTTTCTCATATAATATTTACGTATCACCTATTTTTTAGTATATGTAAGAAATGGTCAATTCTATCGATATTATTTGTATTTCATAATTTATTTGTTAGTGCAGTATTTATTCACTTTCTTGAGAAGATGATTTCTGATCATTCATTAATATAATCTCAATATTCAGTTGAAAGAATGTCAAAAATCGAATCAAAGAATTTACGTATGTCTTCTAATCTTTTTTCTGAGCTTTGTTTTCAAGTAATATTTAATGAAAGAGATATTTCTTCATCTTTATCAATAAGATTTTGCTCTCTTAATATTTCAACTAATTCTTCTATTCATTTTTTATTTTTTGTTCATTCTGCTGAATAAATTCTTCTAATGTGTCGTCAAACTTTATTTGGTAAATCTTCTATTGACATAACTTTTCATGTTCTAACCTGTCTATATATGTCTTTGATTACACGTAATTCATCATCATCCAATGTATTAATATTTTCTAATATAGTAAATGCTGATTCCATATCTTCTTCAGCATGATCACTAAATGTATTATAAAACTTGGTTCACTTTGCTGTTGCAAAAACTCTTGTTTTATTAAATTTTCTTTCAATAAATCGTGATTCATTTTCTTTTGGAAATGGTTTTTCTAAGAACCATAAAGCTGTTCTTAATTTTGTTTCCCATGTCGTTTTGTTTTTAGTGTATTCTTCTTCAAAATCTCATGAAATTCGTCATGAATATTTTACAAATTCTTTGGCTGATTTTAGTATTTTGTTTTTACCTTTTTGTTGAAATTGAGATCTAATGTATTTTAATAACATTTGAACTTCTCTTTTCTTTATTTGAGATTGTTGGTTTAATTGTAGGTTTTGATCTAAATCATCTGGTGTATAAAGAATTATACAATTTGAATCTTCTCAATCTCTTCATGCTCTTCATGCTTCTTGTAAATAGTTTTCTAGAGAAGAAGGCATATCATAATGAATAACATATCTTACATCTGTTTTATCTACTCACATTCAGAAAGCATTTGTTGCAACGATCACATTTACTTCTCAACTCATGAATCTTTGCATCATTTCTTTCTTCTGAGGTCATTCTAATTGACCATGGAAAAATGCTGCATTAATATATCAGTATCAATCTTGTTGCAATCTTTCATTAATATCTTGAGTTAAGTTTTGAGCTCAAATTGCCTTTTTTTGTCATGTATATCTTGTAAAAATGATACATGCTTTATTATCAACTCTATTTTCTAATATATCTATAAGTTTATCAAATTTTTTCTTTTCGTTTTCTACATCATAAGCTTCATAATGTAAATTTTCTCTTTTAGCAGTTGACTTATATTCTTTTAATTCTTTTCAAAAATGATTTTTGAAATAAGTTTTTATTTCATCTATAACTTCTTGTTTAGCTGTAGCTGTAAAACATGATATTGAAATATCTTTTATGCTAGAGTTTATTTTTCATAATTCCTTAATAAAATCTGCAATAAACATATAATCAATACGGAAATCATGTCATCGTTTACTGAAACAGTGAGCTTCATCAATTACCAATCTATCTATGTGCCTTTTTGCTAATAAGCTTTGAGTACTAGGACTTCTTAGCATTTCAGGAGAAAGATATAACAATTCAATTCCTCAATGTTCAACTTTTTCACAAACTTCTTTTTTTGTTAAAGGATCTAATGCCGAATGCAAAGCTCATACATTTGTTTTATTATATCTATATTTTAAGTTTGCTACTTGATCTTCCATTAATGATTGAAGAGGAGAGATTACAAGTGTTAAAAATCATGAGGCTTCTGCTTTTGCTAATGCGGGTAATTGAAAACAAAGAGATTTACCTCATCATGTAGCAAGTACTGCTATAAAATCTTCTCAATAAAATCATGAATTAACTATATCTTCTTGTCTTATTTTTTCTCAATGATCGTTTGTATATTCTCTGAAATTTTGAAGTCACCAGCTTTTTAATTCAGTTTTAGCATCAAATTTTTTATATTTATATATTTTTCAAAATACTTTGTGGTTATTACTTAGTGTGTAATTGATCCAATCTGGTAAAATAGAGCAGTCTGGATTTATGGATAAGTCTCTATTTAAGTTTTGCTCTATTAATCTGAATATATATGCGAAGCATACTGGTTCTTCGGCTAATATTTTAGGTAATTCTAAATCAAAGAATTCTTTTTCGATTAAATGATTTAATATTCATTGTATTTCTTCTTCTAGTTTTATTTTTTTAGGTGCGAATTTTTTTTGATTAATTAGATAATTGAAAAACGTTCAAAACTGTTTTGAATCTTTTAGTAATTCAAATAGAATTTGTTGCATTTTGGAATCTATGTTTTCAAATTCTTCTAAACAATTGTTGAATACAGCAAGACTAAGTTGTGAATCTTTGATTGGATTATTTTCTATAATTGTATTTTCTTCTTCTCAACCTGGTTGATGCCTTAGAAAGAAATTATCTAATTCATCTTCATATTCTGGATCAATATTTCATCATTTATATTCTTTAATTAATTTATGATAAGGCTTTCTTATGAAAATTAATGATGATAACCAAAGAGTATCAATGATTGGCTTGTCGAAATCTCTAATTTCTTTTAGATATTTTAGATCATGGTGTAAAATATTGTGTCATGCTAATATATCATATTTTTTTGCTTTATTATAAAATGATTCAACATCTTTTCATGAATATATTGTATTTCAATGTTGATCTATGGCTCAAATACTAGCAATTTTCTTTTGAGCCGCAACTTCAATGTCAAAAAATAGAATTTCCATACTTTATTTTTTGTTTTTTTTAAAATTTAGTGCAATTTTATTATATGGATAATTGGGGGAAATGCAAAAAAATGGGCAATCCTATTAATATTTTACATTGACATACTACAAAAAAATCCGTTTCAATGCTTAATTCTATATTAAAATTGAGATTAATTTCAAACCTTTAGCATATTTTTATTATGGCTTGTTTTTGTCACTTTGATTGATATATAAATTAATGTTTTATATAATGTCTTTTTTAATGACTTCAATATATGATTTTACTGTTAAAAATTGGGATTGACTATTTAGTATATCAGATTTGAAATGAAAGCCTTTTATTGTTGCTAATATTTCTGATCCAACTGAATATGCTTCGTCTCATAATCAAATTAGATGATTGAATTCATTATATAATAAATATCATAGTCAATGATTAGAAATATTGTGATTTAATACTTTTCGAGATTTTCTTTGATCTGGTTTTTCTTGAGATCTTGAATTTCTTAATTTTGGTAATGTTGATTGATGTCCAAATATTGAATTTTTTAGATTTCCTTCAATTAGTGTTAATTGAGATGATGCAGATCCTTTTTTTAAATATTTAAAAGATAATTCTCCTGAAGAACTAGTCCTATGAGAAGAACATTTAAAACTTGATAAAGAATTAAAAAAATCTGTTAGTTCTTATAAAAATGAAAAAGATATATTATGGCATTTTACTAAGTTTTTAATTAATAAAAATTGAAAAATTGTTTTGAGAGTGTCTCCATTAGAAAGTCCATTAATTATGGAACCAGAAATTCAAAAAATATTAGAATAGGTTTTTTTAATTTAATAAACATTTTTGATTATTCAAATCAATGTTCTAACCTATATTGTTTTCAAATTGGTAATAACCTTCAAATAATTACATTAGATTTAATATCAGATAATGTATCTACTGCTCATCTTAATGAAGATTTTACCATCACTCTGACTAAATCTTGGAACGATGCTGCAGATAGCCAAGAATCTGTTTCTTTTGCAATACTTGTCAATCATAATGCTAATCTCTTTCATTCTGCTGGAAGTTTTCCTTCAGCTTCTAATTCTTTGTTGATTCTGATAAAGTCTTCGTATTTTACATATGTTCATGGTATAAATCCAGATTCTCCTGGTTTTTCGATAAATACTTTTGAGAATAGTTGTTTTACTACTACTTCAATATGTCTATCGTTTAGTCATTGTCACTGATCTGAATATACTTTCTTTACTTCTCTGATGATGTATTTCTGTGCTTCAAGATCTCATACAATATCTTTGTACTCAGCAATATCCAATGCTCAGTTTGTAAGTATCTGTCATTTGTATACGAAATCTCATTCTTTGATTCCCAACAAATTTAATCACTTGTATGATTGTTTTGATGTCTCTTTTACTCACAAAACGATACCATCTTTTTTCACTTCTACTACAGTACCATCTTCATGAACTTTCATCTTGCTATTTCATTTTGTAGCATAATCATCTCAACTATGCAAAATATCTCATTTTTTGACGACTATCTCATATCCATCTTCAACAGTATATGTTTTTTTCATATATTCAGATTCAATATTTACATATCTATCTGCTCATTTTTCAGAAAAATAAATAGTACCATCAAAAGGTGCAACTGCTGCTGATTTCCTTGGTGGTCGTACTTCAAACAACTGATTAATTCTATCTATACCATTCAATACATTATCTCATCCAACAACTCATAAATTATTAAACGATCTCATCGTCAATACTGTGGCAGATTCTGAAATAGATTGAGCAGCGATAATTCATACTGGAGCTCATGATTCCACTAATTTTCTAGTAGATAGATCCATTCCATAACATTTCTGACATACTCCACTTGGAGACATACATGTCAATGGTGATCTATAGTATATTCATTCTATTCAGTCATCATTCAAAATATAATAGATATTGTCTCTGGTAATCATCTCTCATTTTTTCAATATCACTGTACCATTTGAATCTTTGACATCTTTTACCAAAACTCTTCCATATATTACATCTGCGAAATGTTCTCATTTCAATTCTGCTTCTTCTTTCGTAAAGTATATTGATTTATCTGTTCCACAATCATCAGTCCTTACTATTACTTCTTGACATAAATTATAAATACTTTTTATTAAATTGTATTTTTTTAAATTATTAAACATATTACTTAATTTTTGATTTCTTAATCAAAAAAGAGAAATAAAATATTCTGATGGTTGCAATCATTCAATGAGATTTCATTTAAATTCAAATTCTGATAAATTACAATTTTGTAAATTATATATTCATAAAATTTGATTCAAATTATTTGTAGGTATGGTTCCAGAATCTACCATACTATATAAGCTATTTCATGGTCAGATAATTCATTTTAATCTTCCTTCCACATTATTCTTTACTTTTGTCCAAACTTCAGTTACAAATCTGTGTCTCTCTTGATATGAAAATAATCCATTGTAGAATTGTTTGTATATTGTGTTTGCTTCATACTCTCATTGTTTCAAGATATCATATTTTTCCATAGGAATCTTCATATCCATTATATTTATAGCATTTGATATTCAAACAGAATAATGTAATCATAAATCTTTAATATTATTAGCTATTTCTACAGTAACATCTCTGCCACATACATCATATATTTTATTTAAAAGTATTTTTAAATCTTTTTTACGTTGTGTCTTGTTTATAAAAGACAATTTAGAAGGTAAAATCGAATTAAAAATAGTCCTTCCTACTGTTGTAATGATGTTACATGAATTATATTTTAATACAATTTTATCCTTTACATTTATATCTCAATTTTCAAAAGCTTTTAATACATGACCAATTGAATCAAAATATCACATAATAGGTGCCTTATCAAACCATTCTTGTTCTGTATAGTAATCAGGATACCTTTTATCAAAAAAATCCGTTAAATAATATATTCATAATATTATCTCATTTGAATTTATTATATTTATATCTCCATTAGTTGTATTTAATATATTTTTATCCGATGCTATAAGCTCTTTTGCATCTTTTTGTGCCTCGTCAGATAGTGGCAAATGTACACTCAATCATCATTCATCAATTACATTAGATTGATATTCTTCGTCAAATTGATTATGCTGATCTGCTTCTAAAACTTCATAATCTGAATAAAGATCATGGAACATCAGTGGACTTATTCTTATCACTTTTGATACAGTAAGTTTTATTTTAAATGCTTTAATCCTTGATTTGTATAAAGAAGGAGTCCTATTTAAAATTATATACTTATCATTTACAATGTCTTCTAAAATTTTTAAAACTATTGGTGATTTCTCCATAATCAATTTTGCGGCCTGGTTTGGAGTATATACCAATTTTTTGTCAATTAATTTAGCAATTACAAAAAATCTAAAAATATTCAATGCCATAAAAATCGGCAGTTCACACTCATCTAATTTTAGATTTGGTCAAACTGTCACGACAGTTCTTCATGAATAGTCAACTCTTTTTCATAATAAATTTTTTCTAAATACTCAATCCTTTCATATTAAAAGATCTTTTATTCAAAATATTTTTTTATCATCACTAATGTTAGGATCATAGTCATCATCTACAAAACTATCCATATCAAAATCAAATTCATCATCATTTTTATCCTGAATAGTTTTTAAAAGGAATTCTCAATTAAATAAATTATTTACAGATTCTTGCAATAATCTAATTTCATCCTTTTTTACTACATCTGGTAATCATAGTTGTATCATCTTTCTAAGTCTGATATTTCTCATCAATATTTTTCTATAATGCAAGTTTATATCTGATGATGAGGATGTTCATCCACCCATAGGTCTCCAAGCAGGCGGGATTACTGGCAATTTTCTCAATACCATATTTTCAGGTTTTACACCTGATACATACATGTTAATTAATAATTTGATTAGAGACATCAATCTTGCCTTATATTCTGGAGATTCCAATGTAGAATATTCCTCTAATCTTTTCTTAATCTCTTTCTTTAAATCAATATTTTGCAACATTTCCAAAATTCACTCTGGCCCTGATACGAATTTGACAATATCATTATATTTATAAAATATACTTCTATAATCACTTTCCAAAATAGTTGAACCAAAATGTAAGTCTGAAACTATAGATTTCAACCTATTGAATTCTATCTCCAATCTATTGGATACATATAATTTTCTATCATTATCTCATGTCTCTCGCAATTCATCTACCTCAGCTAATTTTGCATCTAATGTCTGTTGTAATTTTTCAATAAGCTGTTTTTTCTGGGATTCTGTCACTTCTTCTGGTACTGCATATTTTACGAATGTCAAAATTCTATCTATCTCATATGATGATAATTGTAATAGTTGGTGTATTCATCCTGATGGATTAAATTTGTACCATGGATGTAATACTGGAGATGCTAAATCAATGTGTCACATCCTTGATCTCCTAACCCTTGAACTTGTTACTTCTACTCCACATCTTTCACATACAATTCATTTATATCTTACTCAACTATATTTTCCACAACTACATTCATAGTTCTTTACTGGTCAAAAAATCGTTTCACAGAACAATCAGTGTTGTTTTGGCCTTCATGTAAAAAAATTTATTGTACCAGGATTTTCTACTGCACCATGTGACCATTTTGCTATATCATCTACTGATGCAAGTGATACAACTATTCAATCAAATTTTGTATTTCCCATAAAAACTATTAAATCAGTAAACATAACTTAAAATTAATAATGAATTTTTTACAAAAATCAAAATTAAATTAATAAAGACTTCATAATTAATTTGGTAGAGGAGTATTTAACTATCATTTAGTTTACACAAAAATCAAAAGAAAATAAAAACTAGTAGTCCAAAGATTACTAGTTTTTTATATATTTTATGAAAAACTACTATTTAACAGCAGCTTTGAATTCAGATCCAGCTTTAAATGTAACAACATTCATAGCAGGAATCTTAATTTTTTTAGAAGGATCTTGAGGATTAACTCCTTCTCTAGCTTTTCTCTTTGATTTTTTGAATGTTCCGAATCATGTTAATCTAACTTCTCCATCTTTTTTAACTCCTTTAACAACAGCTTCTACGAAAGAGTTAACTAATTCTCCAGCAAGTTTCTTTGAAACTCCTAATTCTTCTGCTAATGTAGCAATTAATGCAGTTTTTGTCATTTTGCCTATGATAATAAAGATAAAAACATTTCGCCCTCCAATATAGAATTATTTCATCCAATTTCAAGTAAAAAAAGATATTTTTTATTTCTTTATCTTTTCATTAATATTTATTGTATATTCAGTTCTTTTCATAATACCAATCCAAGTATCATCTTTTCATTCCACTTTTCCCATTTTATCTCCTGTAAATCAAAATTTTTCTTTAGCAAATTCAATAGCTTCTTCCATAGTTTTTCATTTAGCAATTACTATTTGTTTTGATTCTTCAAAATCTGGAATAAACCCTATAAATGATTTAGTCATTTTTAAATTATTAGTAATAAGATAAATAAGTTCAGAAGGGTAGTTTCTGATCAAAAAACAAAAAAATACATCTGGCCAAATCTATATTAGATTTTCAAATGTATTTCGGTTTATATGTACTTACTAATAATCAAATGTTGCGATGGATGCCTATTATCCTCGTCGCCCTTTAGCATTTTTTTATTGTGGTTTGCAAGTAGGTATAAATCCGTCCACATCTTTAAATCTGATATAATTATAAATATCTTATAATTAAAAATCAAGGAATTTTCAATCGTATTCACATCTGAATGAAATCTTTTTAATATCTTTTACTTTTATCGGTTCATCGTTGTTACTTTTTTTCTGATCATAGACCAACATTCTTTTATGATTCTATCTTTTTTTGTGGGACAACTAAGTTTGATTTGAGGACAAAAAGTTGAGTTTATATGTTCTCAATTGTTTAATTCAATAATTATTGTAATTTTTTTTACTGATTCAGTATCTTTTATTAATTTTACATAGTGTTTTACTAATTCCTTTTTTGATGTAAATTTCATTTGAGCATTTTATAATGTAAATTTTTATATGCTTATATTTTATTTATATATTAATTTTAATGGAAAAATATTCTTAATTAGAATGAAAAAACTGGATCTATTTCTAGAACCAGTTTCTCGCACATATCTATGAAAAAAATAATTATTTAACAGCAGCTTTGAATCCTGATCCGGCTTTAAATGTAACAACGTTCATTGCAGGGATTTTAATTTTTTTAGAAGGATCTTGAGAATTAACTCATTCTCTAGCTTTTCTTTTTGAAGCTTTGAATGTTCCGAATCCTGTTAATCTAACATAGTGCATCAACATATAACGACAACTCAAACATATTTATCTGCTACAAATCAATATCTTTAAAAGACTCAAAACTTATTAGAAACATCAAGAGCAGAGCAGTATATGGAAGAGAAGCAGTTAAATCCAATGCCAGAGAATATAATTATAAAAGATCAAAATATCTTAAATTAATTTAGGAATTTTATACCAGGTCTCCAGTGGAGTTTTCAGAATCAAATGAATAGAGGAGTACCTAATTATCGAACTGTCTAATAATCATTCATTTATACACTCCCCCGATTTCGATAGAGGAATTGTTGGATTTTTTTATAAAAAATATTTTAAAAACACTAATTCTAAATTGTGTTTTATATAAAAAATATGATTTTTTTATGACATTTAGAGTAGTGGAGTAGTGCTATTTCCCATCTCACCCCTACTCCAATAAAAAATAATAAAAAATTCATTTGCAGTTTATTTTTTTACAAAATTTTATAATTTTTTTGAAAAAACAGCCAAAAAAGAGGAGTATTCAAATTTAGCTAAAAAATAGGTATTTTTTACTTCGCACAATGTACCTTGTGCAAAGTAGATGTAATTTTTATTAATCATTTTTTATTGCCAATTTTTTTACATTTTAAAAAAATTATGAATTTTTTATTCATTATAATCATAAAAAATCATAAAATTTAAATTTTCATATCCTAAAAGTCCTCTATTTGTGAAAATATTGTGAAACACCAGCTCTAAACTAGTATTTCTAATCAATTTCAAATTTGATTAAAATTTTATCAAGGTGGATAAATATTCCACTTGAATCAAAAAATGAACGAATTTGAAATTTTATTTTTCGCATTAATATCCTTCTCTTATTATTTTTTTGAAAAATTTCTATCAAAATTTTTGATCTATTTTTTTATCAAAAATTTATGATTTTTAAAAATGTGTTTTTTAAATTTTTTTTTGATGTAAGATTTTTAATCAAATTTATTTTTTACTTTGCACAATATAATCACAGAAGTGTTTTCAAAAATATATTTTACATATATAACCTTTAAAGGTTATATTCTTTATGAATTAAATCTAGAAACATTTTATTGTACTCTATTGACTATATAATTTCGCTTGATTTTTAGATAAAGAAGGTAATATTATTACATTAGACACTTTACAATAATTTTATTCTACCAAGTAATTTTATTCTACTAAGTAAAAAAATGAAAAAGATTAAAGTATTATTTTGGACTGAAGCTGCTTTTTATTTGATTTTTGGAATTTTTTTGTTTTTAAAACCAGAATTAGCACTGAAGACAATAATTATTATATGTGGTAGTTATGCCATTGTTTCTTGAATTGTATGATTAGTAATTGCGATTAGAGAAATTGAATATTATGATAGGTTTTTGTTGTGAATTATTTCTGGATTTTCTGCTGTTTTTGGGATACTACTACTCTGCTTCCCTCAAATTTGAGAAACAATAATTAAAGTTTGTGTCTCTTTGCTTTGAATTGCAATTGTAGTTAAATGAAGTTTTATGGTCCACGATAGTTTATATTTGAAAAAACAGAAAATCGATAATCGATTTTGGATAATGGTTATGGGATGCCTTTTGATTTTGTTGTGAGTTATGATGGAAATGAATGGTATAATGACAGTTTTATTATTCAATAGATTAATTTGATTATGTTTAATCAGTGGATGAATTGCGATGTTAGTTTGGTCTTTCCAGGTTAATAAGCTTGTAAAGGATGTGAAAAAAGAACTAAATGATGTGGAAAGTGTGGAGATTGAAATTAAATAACGATATATTATTTTACCCTAAATCCCTCTTACTACGATGTAGCACAAGCCTTACAGAGAGAAACTTTCTCCCCTTCTCTTTTCCTCCCTTAATAAGGGGAGGTGAGCCGATTTATCGGCTCGGAGGGGCTTGAGAATGAGCTGAGGGATGAGGTTGTCTCGACCAATCTGACAAATGAAAAATTTTTGGTTAATACCCTTTTTTACATTAATTAAATATTAATTAGTTAAAAATTATTTTTTTCTTGTTTATTTTAAATTAAAAAAAAGAAGCAGACAAATCTGCTTCTGAATTTTCCAAAATGGGAATCTAATTTATGCAATATTTCATACAAATCACAAGGATCCAATATGAAACGAATTTTAAGGCTTTTTATCAGATAGAAATAAATTCTATTGAACTAATATTGGGATAAATCCAATAATCCTTTTTGAATCAAGAACAATATTAGCAGCATCAAAATTGAGATATCCATGACATTATTTCATAGACATTGCCAATATGGTAATTCAATATTCCATAATAGCTGATAATTTGACAATAGTAGATTTTGCTATCATGACTACCACTATTTTAAAACGAAATATTAAATCAAAGAACCCATAAGAGATAACTATGATCGTTTCCTTGATAAACTAAATACTATTTAAATATTTAGCTAAAGATAAAGTCTCTCAGAGAAAATCAACTCTAATCACTGCTCCTGTACTCCTCGATTAGGAGAAAGCAAAGAAATTAACTAACCATGTTTGTTCATGATTAATAGTATAGAATGATTTGCACATTCAGCAATGAATTTAAAGCAAATGGTGAATAAATCGATTACATAAATTATTTTAATGATCTCATTTCGTTTCATCAAGAACTTCTTTCTCTTTCTTGATGACAGTTATAATTATAATCAGAAATTTTTATTTGTCAAATTTTTGAGGACTTTTTTCATGTAAAATTTTATAGGTACAAAGCGACTTTTCAAAAACAGACCAAAAAAAGTATATATTTTTTTATTTTTTATTGACTTTTTATTACCCATTTGGTATAATTCACAGACATAAAAAAAAGAACAAAATCAAAACATTATGAAAAAAAATAAAACACTCAAAGCAATTATCCGTTTCTTTTCCACAAAAAATTGGAGAGGACACAAAAGAAGTGAGTTCTTCCTATCAGCACTGCAACCTCTCATTGAAGATGGATGGATCGAATACTACGATACATCATTCTCCATGTCCTGCCATGCTCTGGCTGAGAATTTTGACTTCTATCCTTTCGATTCTGAATTTAAAATGGACATTACTCGTACATTAACCAAGTATCATCCACAGAAATTCAAATCACTAAAAATCACAATCAAAAGATTGAGTCCCCTAATCAAGCTTTTCAGTGGTAAAGGTAAATACGAAATTTCCGCACTTCACGAAGGCGAATTCGTAACCACCAGGAAAACTTATCAAATTACTTTACCGATAATCTAGTGTTGTACCAACACTAGATTTTTTCGTACATAATAGCCAAAAAAATAGCTTGCCAAAAACAAAAATCAATTGCAAATAAAAAATCACAATTTTCTCACCGAAAATTTGCAAAAAAAAGTAAAAATGAGTATAATTATATTGAGGTTTTTTATTTTAAGATACTCTTATGAAAATTTCACAAATAAAAATATCAAATATATCTACATTTCCTTTTATCAGACATTTTTCTGATAAACAGTGAGTTCGCTTTGATTCAAAAGAAAGAAATAATTTTAATATACTTATCTGACCAAATTGATCCGGTAAAAGTAATTTTTTATGAATCATCAACCAAATATTTAGAGTTTGATTAATCAAATCATATCATTACGAGAGATCTCTATTTTATCAAGAAGATTGATCTGAAGAAAATAAACAAATAGACATAAAAAATACAATTACAGAATTTAAAATCTGACAAAAAAAATTTTATAAGCACTACCAATCCACATCAAAGCTATCAAAAGTAGCCATATCATTAAAATTAAATCAATACGATTTTGAAAATATTACATTTATTTCCGAAAACTATGAAATACTAAACAACATAATAAAAAAATATTCAAATTTAGATGTTGAATTTTATAAGCACAATCTAGATAAAATTCGACTACACAACGATCTTTATTTAGAATTAGAATTGGATACAAAGACATGAATTATGAAAGTAATAAACAAAGACTCTTTATCTGAAGAACTCAAATATGTACTATTTTACATCCAGCACTTAGAATTAATACAGTTGTGTATAAATATCTACAACGACCACGAAAGGAAACCAGATCAAAAAAAACTACATGCATTAAAAAATACTTTTGCATTTTTAAACTCTGAAAGACCATTTCTATACCAAAACGAAAATCCACTTATTATCGACTCTATAGCAAAAAGAAGCGAAGACATAGATTTCAACAACAAAAATAGATTTAGCTCTGTTTGAGTTTGATATGATTTATTCGTAATTAAATTACTAAAAAAAATTAGAGACCAATACATATCCCAATGAAATGATATCGACGATATCACAATATCAGAAAAAATAACTTTAATAAAAGAATCATCATTGTTTACAGATATTTCATGATATATTCATTCACTTTTAAAATTAAAATTAGATATAAATATATCGCTAGATGAATGTCTTTATTTCATATTCAAGAATGAACAGTGAGTCGATCTAACATTTGACAAACTTAGCTCTGGAGAAAAATCGATAATCATGATATTCTTTTCCATATTTTGATACGATTTATCAAATTGATTATTTATCATAGATGAACCAGAATTACATTTACATCCATATATGCTAAAACATCTTGTTGAATGCCTAAAAAAAATCTGAAAAAAGTTAAATATGCAATTTATCTTTGCTACCCATTCCCCTTTACTAATTGATGAACAAAGTATTCATAGTGTATATAAATTTAGTCTGGTCGATGGGAAAACAAACATAAACTACCCTGTCGATGGTATCCGTGACACTGAAGCTTCTTTAATACATATTCTAAAATTTGAAAATGTATCAAAAATATTTTTCATAGACAAAATCATCATGGTAGAATGAGAAACAGATGAATACTTTCGAAAATTCTATATGAATTATTTATCAAAGCAACCTGAATATGAATGAAGATTTGATAACTATGAAATATTAAATATCAACTGAAAATGAAGTTACAAAAAATGGACCAGATTTCTAAATAAATTTGGGATCAAAGGATACTTTATATGAGACTGGGACAATACTATTGAAAATAATATTGTAGAGCCACAAGAGATGTCAGAATATATACAATTAACTAAATCACATATGACATCTAAATCAATAAATAAAGAAAAATTTTATACCAGAATCATAAATACTATCAAAAAATATTATCCAAATAGATATAGATACATCACTTCAAAAATAAAATCATTTTATGATGCTTGAATATTTATCCTAAATATGTGAGATCTGGAAGCATATCTATGACTCGAAAAAAAATGATTGGAACCAACTCTAAATTTCTGTAATTCAAATTTCTACTACCGATTGCATGACAATAAAATGGCTCCATATAGAGAAGAATTTGAAATGATTGTAAAAAAAATATTTAGTTTATAGACAATTAGAAAATTTTTTAATAAAAAAAAAGACCGACTGAAATACAGTAGGTCCGTTCTCTTAGGCATACCTAGAGACGGAACAACTCTTTATCATTACATAGAGTTTATTAATAAGTTTGATAATCAAGGGCCAAGCTTATTTTATAATCCCTATATATTTTTTTGATTTACAACACTTAGACTACAAATCAAAAAAACCGTCTCTAGATTTTTTGCATGTCCTTCATTTTGGTAAATTACTAATCATGCATTTAGCAACCAATTGAATACAACTTAGTCACTAAAGTAAAATCTAATTTTTCTCACTTAATATCATCCTTACGGGACTCAATTAACTGAATTTTTTATTTTGTATTTTTATTTACATCTTGCTTTTACACATGTATAGAAAAAAAACAACAAGAAAAATGAAAAATGCTCTAACTTTTGGTTTCCACATTTTTCATTTTTTATGATATAATATGTAGAACAATTCTAATTTAGACACAAAAAATCGTATTCAAAAGCCAAATTTTAGCCACTATAAAATGAACTAAAATGTACCATCTCATTTGTCATTGCTTTGTTCCTTTTCTACAAATTTCATAATACTTGCCTTAAATTCTAACTCTACTTCTCACACTTCTCCATTCCTATTTTTTCTGACACACACATCTGTAGCTCATTTTCTATCAGTATCTTGGTCATAATACTCTTCCCTATGTAGCATGATAACACTATCTGCATCCTGCTCAATTGATCATGATTCCCTTAAGTCACTAAGTTGTGGTTTTTTATCTATCCTCTGCTCCACATTACGAGAAAGTTGAGACAAAGCTATAATAGGTACTTCCAATTCCTTTGCCAATTCCTTTAATCACCTAGATATCTCACTAATTTCCTGTACTCTATTTCATTCATACACAGTTCATTTCATGAGTTGAAGATAATCTATAATAACCAAATCCAATGCTCATTTTTCTATTTTCAATCTTCTCAATTTTGATTTTAATCCAGGGACTGTAGCTGCAGATTTATCATCTATAAAGATTTTTTTATCTCACAATGTCTGAATTGCATCTCACATATTAGAAAAATCTTCATTATTTAGATCTCATTTAGTAATCTTTGACATGGGAATTCATGAAACTTCAGCTACAATCCTATCTGCAATTGATTCTGAGCTCATTTCCAGAGAAAACATAGCTACAGATTTATTCTGATCCAAAGCAGCATTTGAGACAATATTCAAAGCAAAAGAAGTCTTTCACATGGCAGGTCTGGCAGCCAAAATAATCAATTCTCATGGTTTAAATCATGCCAACATATTATCCAATCATTTATATCATGAAAATACTTTTTTTTCATTAACTTTCTCAGGATTATCTACGATTGCCATATACTCCTCCACTCTTTCATTCAATATTTCAGAAATTTGTTTTATCGTATCTCCAGTCTGATTTTGAGTTAAATTAAAAATTCTTTTTTCAATATCATCCATTATCTTTGCCGTCTCTTCCTGTTTGTACACATCTCAAATAATATCTTGAGAAACTTTCAATATTCACCTCAAAATTGATTGATCTTTCACTATCTTTGAATACTCACTACAACCAGATGTCGTAAGCAAAAAAGTAGACAATTCATATAAATAATCCATTCATCCAGCAGCATCCAAATTACCATCTTTAGTCAATTGATTTCAGACTGTCACTACATCAATAGTTTTACGATCGGACCATAATTTTTTTATAGCAGAATATATGAATTGATGTGATTTTTGATAAAAATCAGTCGGTTCAATTTTATCTCATTCATATACCCAAATAATTTCATTATCCATAAAAGCCCCAGCGAGGACTCATTTTTCTGCTTCTAAATTTTGTGGTGGTGTCTTAAAATCATCTATACTAGCCATGAATAATTGAGAATGAAATAAATAATAATCACCCCTAACCCCTCTTTGAAAAAGAGGGGAATAAATATTAAATACATCCCCTTCCTTTTCCGACCAAAGGGAGTCCTCGACCTGTCGGGAAAGGAAGGGGCTTGGGGATAATTTCATCACCATCTTGTATACAAAAAAACATTTTCATTTCAAGAGAAAATACCAGTTTTTAACTGGTATTTCTAACACAATATTAACATTTTTTCAACACTATTTTTTAATCAATTTACTACTTGAGAATCATATAAAAAATATTTATAATCAAATACCATTTATCACATTCCAATAAGCAATGCCTCGCTCACCACTCACAAAACTTCCAAATATCTGACCAATAATAGCAGACAACCTAATGAAAATCTGAATCACAACTCCAGAAGAGTTCCTTGAAAGAGATCCTTATGAGGTTTTCCATGAATTAAAAACCAAAGTTGATCATACACTTTGTCGCTGTGCACTTGCTTCCATCGTATGAGCACATGAATGAAAAAAACGGAATTTAATCCGCAAAGAATCAGAAAAAAAATTTCTAAAAAGGTATCCAAATGACAAATTTGATACAGCACGAAAAAATTGTTAAAATTCATTCATTACTTTCTTTCTATAATCATTCTCCATTCTCGCATCAAATCAGTCCAATAAATATTCCTTAGGAATATACTTCTCGTAATCCAAATCCATAAAATAATTACAAAAAATCAATTCAACATAAATAATCTTTGATTTTCAATCAGTCAAAGCATAGACAAATCAATAATATTTATCAGCATACATCGCTAATAATTCATATCAACTCATTCATACCACTCCATAATATCAGACATACTCGGTTGAATCATAATTTTTTAATCTTTCCACTTCTTTTTCATAATCTTCATCTGAATATTCTACGACAAGATAACCCAAATACTGCACATCTCGCGAATCGTAACGAACCATTTTATAATCTAAAACATTCATATCATCTAAAATCCCCTTTGGCCAAATACTTTCATCCATCCCCCATTTATACCATTTTTCATTATTTTTCTTATCAAAAGACATATGCATTTCATACTGAGAAATATTGTCATACACTTCAACTTCTCAAATTAATTCACTAAAAAATACATAATAACAAAAAGCAAAAAACAATATTCAAAAAAGTATTCCCAATCATATCAAAATATTTTTCCGAATTTTTTTCATGAATAAATTTTACTTTCATAAAATTTTTTTTGCATCACTTTGAGAAATATTTCACTGACTCAAAATAGATAAGAATGTTCAATATGGGATATCTTTTGAATGCATAGGCAAAATTACAATTAATCAATCATTATTTTTTAATTTAATATGCGATCACTTTTGCGAAACCTTTTTAAATCAAAAAGATAACAACATTTTATACAAATCAACTGCTTTATAAACTTTAGGCATTATGCAAAATCATATTCCAATAAAGATGGTTTCAAAATCATATAATCATCTTCCGATTTTTCTTTTTCATAATAAAGTTCCAAAGCTTCATATGTATTTTTCAATGCCTCATCCCTTGTTGCTCAAAAAGAACTAACATTATTTTCCAAAACTCTTGTCACAAAATTATTTCATTCCTGCCATACTATTATATTAAACTTTCTTTTCATTATAAAAGAAAATAAAATAAATTCTAACAAAAAAATTATACATTTTAATTAAATAATTACAATATTTTTTCAAAATCAATTAGCTTGAAATATTTCAACAATATCTTTTAATTTTTCATCCACAACAAGCGTAACGTTTGGATTTAATTCACCCAAATCATCTAAATAATTTTCTGGAAGGTCCTTTGTAAAAATCATCAATTCAGTTTTTTTAAACATATCTTTGAACTCAAAATAATGATAATTCTCATCATTTTTTACATCCAAATCAAAAAAGCAAATCTCCTTTTTAGTAACTAAAGGTTCAAGAGCTAAGGCCAATTTTTTACCGAATTCTCAAAATCAGATTATATCAGTTGGAATTCAATATAAATTTTCTTTTCATCACTTCGCCTCTATAATTGCATTTATATATTTTGCTATCTTTTCATTCATCAATCACAAATTTATAATTAAACACGTTCAACAACCCCTCAGCCCTGGACAGTCCCGCTAAAGCGGGGCAAATTTCTCCCCTGATAGGGGGAGTGCCCGATTTTATCGGGGCGAAGGGGTTGTTCAACAAAAATTCTTCATTATTAATTCTTACTTATTTTCATACTCCTCTATTTGCTTTTTCACAATAGCTTCATCATCTGGATTTGTCACACCAAACCATTGATCAGGAGTAGAATAAATTCTCATATTTACTCCTTTATTTTTGATAATGTTTGTCAATTCAATAGGCAAATAACACTCAATCCTCCTATCTCAAGCATGTTCTTTTTTGAACTCAGCTAAAATTTCACTCAACATAACCAATGACTCTCTATTTAATCCAAAAATATTCATACTACATAATGCATCCAAAGTCAATCAGAATTCAGATAATTTAGATTTTTCAATTCAAATTGTTTCATTGATATTTTTTACATATCCATCCTCTACTGTAAAAATTCATCTATTTGTACTCCCAACTTCTGGTATTACATTTCACAAAATATATCACAAAGTACATAATTCATCAGGATTATTTGCCAAATGATCATATAAAATTTTGAATGAATTTTTTCCATAGATATCATCTCCATTACAAACAACAAATGGTCAATCAATACAAGGTAAAGCAGAACAAACAGCATCCACAGTACCCCATGGTCTATCCCTATCAGCTTCATCAAAAGTCTGTTTTGCATATTCTACAGGAATTCATTGATAATTATCACCAAACATTTCTTTAAATGGTCATTCAGTCATTTTTCAAACAATAAACACAATCTTTGAAAATCATGCTGGCAATGCTTGACTCAAAGAGTACTCAATCAAAGTCGAATCATTTGGTCAAACCTTTGCAAATTGCTTGATTCTTCATCCAAAACGAGAAGACATTCCTGCTACCATGTAAACCAATGAAATGTTTTTTTCCATGTGTATCTATGATAAGAAGATAAAGAACAAAATATTTATTATTTATTTTTTCAAAAATTCATACATAAATTGATATCATTTTTCTATCTTATCGATTTCGACATTTTCCATGAGACTATGAATATTACAAGTATCATTTACCATTGGGATATTAATGATATTAGCTGATATTTTTTCTTGCATTAATTTAGCAACTGGTAGTGTATATCACGAAGATATTTGAATAGTTTTTTTTCCATACACAGATTCCAAAACTTTCATTGCATTTTCAGCATAAACATTTTGTAATTGGATTTTTATAGGATCACTATGGCATGAAAAATTGACATCATATTCGATATCATTTGGTATATTTTTATTTATCCAATCTTCAAAAAGAGTTTGTATTGATGCAGTTTTTTGATTCAAAACTAGCTTTGCACTCAAATCAATCGTAGCTGATTCAGGTATTGTATCTGTAATATCTCCACTATGAAATCATGTAACTTCAATACATGGTCTATAACTACTCTTGGAATAAAAATCCATATCTTCATCCATTCTCAAATTTTTTGTACCCAAATATTCCAAAATTTTTTCCTTATCAAAAGGAATTCTTCAATTTATAGTCTTTTGATTTGCAGAGATTTCATCCACCTCATAATAAAAATATGGAATACTTATTTGATGATTCAATCCATACAATTTTGAGACTAATTTTGCTCATTCAAGTGCAGGATTTACAATAAGTCAACCAAAATGATTTATATTATTCTTTTGATTTGATACTTTCAAATTGACAGTAGTATTAAATCATCATCTGAATCATGAATTAATAGTCGGAGTACCACTAATCAAATGTCATATAGAAGCAAAAACACAATCAGCATCCAATCATTCATTTTGTAAAAACAAAGATTCTTGTAACAATGTTTTTATTCAATTTGATCAGCTATATCTCTCCCCATCAATCAAAAAAGAAACATTATATTTCAATTTATTTTCTTTTATCAAATTACAAACAGCCAAAATTTGTAACAATAAAATTCACTTTCATTCTGCTGTTCATTTTCAAATTATCTCATCTTTTCATAAATACAAAGAAAAAGGTTCATCTTTTCGACCATCTTTTTTTTGAGCAAAAGTAGTATCATAATTACCATAAATCAATATTGTCTCAAAATCTGGATTAGCAACATAATTTGCTACGAGAATTGGTACTCCATATTTTATTATCTTCTTAACTTGAAAATCATTTTGTCTAAATAAATCTTCCAACCAATTTACACAATTTTTACAATCCTGCTTATATTCTTCAACACCAGAAACAGTTTTAAAAGCAATAAAGTCTTTTAACAATCTATAATATTCAGCATTCATGACACAATAAAATTACGAAAATAAAAATTTAAACTGCTGTTTGAGCTGATAAATTTTGTATTTTTCTTTTTGCTTTTTCGTTATTTGGTTCTTGTTCCAAAACTCTAAAATAATATTTTTTAGCATTGTCTGGATCTTCTATCTCATCATATAACTCTGCCAATGTCATGATATAATTTGCATTAGTTGGCCTCAATTTTACAATTTTTTCCATCACTGCTACTGCATCCTTTTTTCTATCAGTATTATACATAATCTCTACCATACTGATATAATACTTTGGATTATTAGGTTTTAGATTTATAGCTTTTTCTATGAGCAATTCTGAAGTTTCAAAATCTCAAGTAATTAAATATATCTCTCAAATTTGCCATATTGCATTATGATCCTCTGGATCTCTTTCAATAATTTTTTTCAACAAAGATAATGCTTTTTTGTGATTTCAAATTGTAAAATACAATTCTGCTAATTGTTTATTCAGATCCAAATTTTCAGGTTCAATAGCCAATCACTCTATCAATTTCTTTTCATAATCTTCTAATTTTCACTCTTTTTTAAGAGCATTAGCCTCGTACATAATCTTATCCAATAACTTTTTTTGTTTTTCTTGGATAGTTTTGTTATTGGTATCCTCTATCTCCACAGCATTTGTAGCAAACATTTCCTCTGGAGTTTTCTCCTCCTCTACAGCATCTTGATTATTATCAAATATAGCACTGATAATTACCTCTTCAGTACTAATATTATTTTCCTCTGCCGTCTCTTTTGCACTCTGCTTAAGTAAATCATTTTTCATTTTTTCCAAAGCTTTGATATTATTCACTTTCTGATTCATTGCCTTTCCCAAATCTTTTCATCTCTTAAACAAGAACACTATCAACAATCACACAGGAAATGCTAATAATATCAACGAAAGTATAATCCAAAGAGTTGTCCCAATTTTTACCAACATTGTAGTTATATAAATTTAAAATTTATCCCTCAATCTGATCTTTAATTTTTTCCAATTCCTTCTGTTCTTCAGATTTCATCCTAGGATCTGGAAGTTTAACAATTTTTACCTCTTGTGTAGGTATCCTATAAATTTCTCAATCCTTCGTCTTAATCGTGACATCTCAAGTCATAATATTGTACGAAGTAGCAATTCAATCAATATTTCATTTCAAATATTTAACTTCACTTCATTTAGGTGGATATTTCTTGCTTTCTTTTTGATAAATATCTATCTCATAAATCAAAGAACATTTTAATTTTCCACACCTTCATTTCAATCTTTCTATATCCCTTCATTCCAAATTTTGCAAAATAATTTTTTCCATCTCAATACTTGGCAATGGAAGTGTAGTCTTACAATGCATAGGAATAATTCCATCAGCTCCACATGGTAAATTATCCGTTCTTGGATCCATTTTTACCATATCCCTTGCTCACACTTGGAATAAAAATATATTTTTTCAAATTTTTTCTCTAAATTTTTTCACAAATTCTGTAAACACATACCTCTCCTCAGAATAAAAATAAAAATATAACTGATCTAAATAGATATGAAATCTAGCAGTTACAGGTATGGAATTTGGGAAAGCTTCTTTAAATTTCTTTTTGAAAATAGGAAATATTTTTAATGCAAATTTACTCTGTTCATCAAAAAAATCTTTTTCTTCTCATTCCAATATTTTAGTAAAATGTCAGACTCTATCAGTCTCAATCTCATGTCAAATAAAAGTTCATATCGAAGGTTTTTGATGATTATCCTCCATTGAATAAACAATTTTGTCACCAGGTTTCAATTTCAAAATTATATCATCCTTGAGATCAACGACTTTAATATTCTTGTTTGTATACCAATCCAATACAAATACTTCTTTTTTTGTTTGTTCAGACATTACAGTAATTAATAATTAAAAATTAATAATTAATAATAAAAGAATCCAAAATTTCTAATTCTTCATTACTAATTCTTAATCATCTCATCATCCATTTTTCATTAATTCATTAAACTCATCTTTTGTCAGATACTCTTTTTCCAAAAGTATCTTAGACATTTTTTCTATCAAATCTTTATTATCTTTTATAATTTTTTTAGCTTCTTTATAGCAATCTGAGATATATTGTTTTATCTTTTCATCAAGTTTTTCAGCCGTTTTTTCACTATATGGTTTGTATAGAGAATAATCTCTTTTATCTTCATCAAAATACATCATCGGTCACAAATCTTCATCCATACCATACTTCATCACCATATCAGATATCATCCTTGTAGCTCTTTCAAAATCATTTGATGCTCATGTCGTGATATCATCTTTTCACAAAAATACATCTTCCGCTGCTCTACCTCCGAGCAAAGATATCGTCTCATGCAAGATTTTTGTCTTGGAATAAAGATATTTATCTTCTTCAGGAGTTTTCCATGTAGCTCACAATGCTTGTCATCTACGAACTATAGTAATCTTTTCGACTTTATCTGCCTGATCTAATAAATGCGAAGTAACGGCATGTCACAATTCATGATAAGAGATAATCTTCTTCTCTTTTTCCTGCATACTTTTCACTTTCTTTTCTGGTCACATCAAAACTTTTTCAATTGCATACTCAAATTCTTTTTCAGTAAGCACCTCTTTATCTTCCTTTGCCAATTTTAAAGCTGCTTCATTTACTATATTTTCTATATCAGCTCATACCAATCCACTAGTCCTCTTGATAAGTGAATCTAGGTTAACTGATTCATCCATCTTTTTATCTTTGAGATAATAATCAAATATTGCTTTTCTCTCTTCGTATGTAGGTGCAGAGACCAAAATTTTTCTATCAAATCTTCATGCCCTAAGCAATGCAGGGTCTAACATATCTGGTCTATTTGTAGCAGCAATCACGATTATATGAGATTTATTGTCAAAGCCATCCATCTCTGTCAAAATCTGGTTTAAAGTCTGTTCTTGTTCCTGATGTCATCATGTGTGTCCCACTCACCTCTTTCATCCAATAGCATCAATCTCATCGATAAAGATTATAGCAGTACCTGCCTCCTTTGCTTTTTGGAATAATGTCCTAACTTTTGCAGCTCACATTCATACCAACATCTCCATAAATTCAGATCCAGATGCAGAGAAAAATGGGACATTTGCTTCTCATGCCACTGCTCTTGCCAACAAAGTCTTTCATGATCATGGCTGTCAGTACAAAAGAACTCATTTTGGAGCTCTTGCTCAGACTTTTTTATATTTTTCAGGATTTTTTAGATAATCTACTATCTCTGTAAGTTCTTCTTTTACTTCTTCCATACCTGCCACATCAGAAAATTTGGTATCAATTTTTGTCTTTGTATTGTCTGTCCCTGTCCTTGTACTTATTCACATTGGTCATCATTTTGGCATAGTAAATTTAAATATTACAGCTAACAAAATCAAAAATAAAAACAATGGCAGTATATCTTTTGCCATAGAAGTCAGCAAATTTTCTTCTTTAGTAGATACATTTACTTGTACATCTCAGGTCAATGTAATTCCCAAATCTTTCAAAGATGTACTTGCAGGTTTTTCAGTTTCAAGGACATCATACTTTTTCACTTTTTCAGAAGATAAACCAGTTAACAAAACATACCCTTGCAACTTCTTATCATTTACCACATCTACCTTTTCAAAAATACCATTACCATACAAATCCAAAAATTCGTTCAAAGAACTTTTTTCTTTAGCCTCAACTACTTCTACTGGTTTAGAAGTATCTTTTTGGCTTGAATTATATGCTCATAAGATACTCAATCAAACGATAATTATTGCTATTCAAATCCATACATTTTTTGTTTTCTTAAACATAATTTTTCAATCTATAACTAATAAAACAAAGTGCTACCATTATAGCCAAATACTTATACTAAAATACATTGGAATTTCAAATAAAAAAGAAATTAAACTTATCAAAAAATCAATTGATTTTCAATGTAATAAAAAATACAAAAAAATATTAGGTGACACACAATGTGACTCAGTATTCCCAGCTAAATGTTTTTGAAAGCAAGATATACCATACTCAAATATTTTTCTCGAAAATTACTAAATATTATTATTTCTTCTTAATAGCTTTTTCATTCGCTTTATTGTTATTTATAATTCATGTTTTACAAATCAGTAAATATATTCCATGCGATACAAAATATACAACTATCATTCATAAAATAAATCATGCCACATTAACCAAATCACAATACAATCGATAATATTCAATATCATATAATATTTCATCAATCCAAGCAAAAAAAGGCCCATGATGTGCTACAAAGCCATCCCACGATTTTGTTTGATGTATTCAAAGTTTACCGAGTGTATACCAAAAATCATCAAATGTCATGTACCAATCCAGTTTTTTCCCTTTCCAAATTTTACTATCCAAATTCAAATCATAGTATAACAATTTTGTATGATCATCATTTCGATGCTCTTTAAATAAATCATATTCCAACAATTCATCATACGATTTGTTATAAAAATAATAGCAATCATCAATATCGGATGATCATGGACAATACCATCCATAATATCAAGCGACATCACTACTAGCCGCTTCATAAGGTAATATACGAAGCATTCCATCATAATCGTAATACATCATACAATTATTATGCTTTTTACTATAAAAAATTCCATAAGGAGATGCTCGTTCTTCAATTTTATCATCAGATAATTCTTCTCAATATTTATATTCTAACAAATTTTTTGTTCTATTAACAACAAAATTCTCAACATCTTCAATATATTCTCTACATTTTAATTCATTTTCAAAATTAGATTGTTTATTTATGGCAGTTTTTACTAATAATAAACCAATTATAATTCATAATAAAAGCATTACAATAATAACGAATTTCTTATTTTCAGATACTTTTTGTACAAAAGATTTTCAGTCAATTTTTCAATCTTTTGACGGAATAAAAAATAAAATTATAGAAAAAGGTGGTAAAAAGCAGAATATAGCTCGTCGTGTACAACATAAAAAAATATCTCTACATCTCATTTTTATCAATATAAATCTTCGAACTAGCATAAACAAGAATATAAATAGCCATACCATACCTCAAAATCTTTCATAAACATGAATTGATATAAAAATATATACACCCAAAAGTACAGAAACGACCCACCACAAAAGCATATTCCAAAAAAATTTATCTCTTCAAATTTTACGATTTGCTTTTTTAATTTTATAAGTTTTATATTTTTGAGAAAAGTTTTTTAAATCTGAATAAAAGTGATTAAGAATTTTTTTAATAGCCATTAAAATATTTTATATAATAAAAAGTTATCTTGTATTTATTTATATTTGGCATTCCCAATTATACAAAACCACTACTCAAAATCAAACAATTTCCAGGGAAAAGGCATCAGCCAAAAATTTTCCATTTATCAGACTACTATGAAACAATCTAACCATAAATCACACTCTCCTGCTAAAGCCGGACACAGCTTACAGAGAGGATCTTTTTTCCCCTCTTGGGTAAGGGGGATGAGGTTGTAAAAAAAAAATTCAAAACTCATTGAATAAGAAAATTATCAGATAATAAAAAACATGGGGTTTGATTGATGAAATTAATAAAATACAAAATTATTCCATCGAAAAAGTGTAGTTTTTCCACAATTATTCCATCGAAAAAATGTAGTTTTCTCACAATTATTCCATCGAAAAAGTGTAAAATGATTTGATTTTTAAATAATAATATGTATTATAAAGCCACAAATTACATTTTATAATTTTTCAGCACACACAATGTATAGGAAAGCCATAGAAAAATTAAAAAATTGGAAAATTTCAAAAACAAGGAAACCATTACTTATCACATGAGCAAGACAAGTAGGGAAAACATTTTTAATCAAGCAATTTGGAAACGAATGTTATTCAAATCAAATTTATTTAAATTTTGAAAATGCTCCAACAGAAATTACACAACTTTTTGTTGATGAACTAAATCCAAAAAAAATATTAACAAATTTAGAAATATACTTTAAACAAGAAATTATTCCATGAAAAACTTTGATAATTTTCGACGAAATCCAAAGCAATCCAAGAGTTCTCACATCTCTAAAATATTTCAACGAATTAGCTTGAGAATATCATATTATCGCATCAGGTAGCTTATTGTGAATAGCTCTACACAAAGAAACATCATTCCCTGTATGAAAAATCGAATTTTTACATTTAGAACCAATGGATTTTGAAGAATTTTTATTAGCAAATGGAGAAGAAAAGCTAATAAAATCATGCAAAAAAGAATTAAATCAAAACTTTAATGACAAATTGTATGAATACATGAAACAATACTTATTTACCGGTTGAATGCCAGAAATCGTACAATCATGGATTACTGAACAAGATGTAGAAAAAGTTGATTTATTACAATGAAACATCCTGCAATCATATAAATACGATTTTTCAAAATACACAACAGAACAAATGACAAAAAGATTAACACAAATTTGGGAGTCTATACCACTGCAATTTGCAAAAGAAAATGACAAATTTATCCGATGAATCATTAGAGAGTGAGCAAGAGCCAAAGACTATGAAATAGCATTACAACGACTAGAAGATAGTGGACTTGTAAGAAAAGTAAATAGAGTGAAAAGATGAGACAAATTGCCACTTTTAGCATATCAAGAAGAATCTATTTTTAAGTTGTATTTCTTGGATATATGACTTCTAAGAAAACTTACCGACATCCCAAGCCAAGTGTTAATGAATAAATCGACAATTTTTGATGAATATAACTGACTTTTTGCAGAACAATTTGTACTTCAAAACTTATGAAAATATAAATTTTTCTATTGGACATCAAATGCTAATGCTGAAGTTGATTTTATATCACAAATTGATGAATATATAATTCCATTTGAAGTAAAAAGTGGAAAAAATACAAAATCAAAAAGCTTAAAAATATATCGTGAAAAATATAATCCTAAAAAATCTATCCGTTTTTCACTATTGGATTACATAGAACAAGAATGACTCATAAATATCCCACTGTATCTCATATTTTGCTTTGACGAAATTTTTCAAAAATAATTATACGATTATTCGGAATTTTCAAAACTCATTGAATAAAAAAACAAAATACATAAATTAATAACGAAAAAACTTCCCAAATTATTAATTCTTAATTGTTAATTATTAATTATAAAATGGAACTATACAAAGAATTAAAAACCACAGCAAGATACACATCAATTTTAAGTAAAAACTGAATCAATTCAGTCAGGGATTTTTTGCAATATTTACCGAGGACTTACGAAAATAGAGAAAGTTTGTTGATGCTAAACCAAATCAACTTACAAGATAAATCAGTCGTTTGCTCCGTAAAATGATTAATCATCGAGAAAAGTTTCTTCCAAAAATGAAACTTAAAAATATATGACATAAAATTCCAAGATGAATTATGAAATCTAGGTAAAATTACTATTTATAATGCGGCATACCTAGCATCAAAAATTGAAAAAGACAAACGGTATATCATCACTTGAAAACCAGTATATAAATTTTGAAGGATAGTTTTTACAAATCCAGAAGTAAATTCATCTGAATTTACAGACATCCAAAATAGTTTCACATCATGATGAATTTTCCCCATTTATTCAGAAATGAACTGAATCAAGCCACACCGATTCAGCGAAAAAATGTTGTGAGTACTACCACAAATAGACAATCTGTTCTCAGAATATTTACCAGAAGAATTTTTAAAAAAATTCGGTCTGATGTGAATTTGCGAGACATTCAAGCAGATTCATTACCCTGATAATATAGACAAACTTTGACAAGCAAAATATAGAATCTTTTTTGATAAGTTATTAAGAGTCCAGTTACATTCGCTACTCATGAGGAAAGAGTACCAAGATTGAACCACTTTTAACAATAAGTGTCAAGTAGACCGGGCTATCATAAAAGACATAGTTTCAAAGTTAGACTTTCAACTCACAAACGCACAGAAAAAGGCCTTAAAAACTATCATAGAAAACCTACATGAAGAAAAACCAATGATGAGATTACTCCAATGAGATGTTTGAAGTGGAAAGACTGTAGTCGCTGCAATTGCTGCATATTACACTTTCAAAAAATTTTGAGCTCAATCTGTATTCCTCGCACCATTGGAAGTCTTGGCAGATCAACATTACAAGACATTAGCAAAACTTCTTTTACCACTAGGGATGAGAATAGAAATTTTGAAATGATCTCTGACAAAGCAACAAAAAGATAAAGTAAAACAAGACCTAAAAGACTGAAAAATAAACCTTTTAGTATGAACCCATGCCATAATCCAAGACGATGTAATGTTCAAAGATTTAATGTATGTAGTCATAGACGAACAGCACAAATTCTGAGTAAAACAGAGATCTGCTTTCAATAAATTTGGAAGCCCACATATCCTACAAATGTCCGCCACCCCAATCCCAAGATCAATGGCTTTGGCATTTTTCGGAGAATTTGATGTCAGTGTAATAGACGAGCTACCAGCATGAAGGAAAGAAATAAACACAAAAATAATCTCTGAAAGTGAATTTTTGAAATTAAAAACACGAATCTTGACCAAAATTTCCCAAAAACAAAAAGTTTTCATAGTCACTCCTCTCATCGAAGAATCAGACAAAATGGAAGACCTAAAATCAGCTATAGCAGAATTTGAAAATGTAAAACAATTATTTCCATGACTAAGCAACAGAATCTGACTCTTACATGGGAAAATGAAACCGGCAGAAAAAGATGAAGTCATGAAATGATTTAAATGAGATAAATTTGACATATTAGTTTCCACAACTGTAATAGAAGTATGAGTCGATGTCCCAGAAGCCACAATCATGGTAATCAAAAATGCAGAAAGATTTGGACTATCTCAACTCCACCAACTTAGATGAAGAATCTGAAGAAACAGCTTACAATCTTACTGTTTTTTGGAGACAAAGAAAAAAACTTGAGATGTCATGAAAAGATTACAAGCAATGGAACAGACAAATGACTGATTCAAATTAGCTGAGCTTGACCTCAAAACTCGTTGAGCATGAGAAATTTTGGGAACAATGCAATCATGAGAAACAGATATCCCATTGGAAATTTTGAGCGATATGAGATTTATAGAAAAAGTCAGAGAATGAGCAGAACGACTCCTCCAAAAATATCCAAATCTTGATTGACTTGACTGACTCCAAAGATATTTGAACGAAAAGATTGGAAATGTATTGGCTTAAATGACCTAAAAAATACATACTAAATTACGTTATTCCTTTATTTTATTTTCAAAACTAGATAGATTCAATAACACTGATTCTGCCAAAGCTTCACCTTTACCTCATACATATTGAGCATCTTCCTCATTTACAAAATTTTCTATTCATCCTCCTGGCTCAAAATTGGCTCATGCAAAAAATATTTTTTGTCATAAAAATGGCTGTAATCTTGTGGTACTATGTCTATCCGCAATTACTACCGAGTTATCAGGTTTATATTGTTTCCAAGACTCTTGATCATGATTTTCTATAAACTCTACATTGAAATTTGGAAACTGATTTTTCCAAAATCTTTTGGTATCTTCTATAATTTGTAATTTTTCACCCTCTGTATATATTTCTTTTCAAGTAGTATAATCCTCAAATTCTCCATCAAAAAAATATATACCTCAATTTTCCTTTTGACACATAGATCAATGATCAAGTAAACCATAATGAAGTTTAGGTTCTCAAGTTTCCCAATCTTTATGTATAAATGATACATAAATATATACGGTATCAATTCATTTTTCTATAAAACTTTTTTCAAGTTTTTCAGTTATTCACAAAAACTTCTGAATATCTTCGGCTTTATACTCATTTTCAGGTATTTTATCTCATATAATTCATGTCCATTCAGATATTGTATAATCCGTCATAACATTACATGTTTTTCATATATTTTTTAATAGTTCTTTATCATTACCTGAAAGTTCTTCTGTATCTTGTGGAATTACAATACAATAAACTTTTCATCAATATTTATGCTCCATCAAATCTTTTAATGCAAAACTCATATCTTTATAAGTATTATTATCTCTATAAATAAGTACTAAATCAGCTTCTTGTAATTCTAACAATTTATTATCATCTATTCACGACAATAAATCAATTTTTTCAAAATGAGAGGGTTCTAACTGGAGAATAATTTCCTGTAATTTAGTATTTTTGTCTCATAATTTAGTCTTTTCTTTTTCTAATTTTTCTTTTTCTTTTAATTGTCTTTTATATTGTTCAATATATGGATGTGTTATTCACTTTTTTTTATATTTCATTATAGCTTTATACAAATCGTTTCTAGTTTTTTCTTCTTCCCAATCTCTTTGTCCAATTGGTGATTCTGGATTTTCCCTTTTAATCCTATTAAATTCTCTTTTTGTAACCATTTTCTATTTAGTTATAATGTAAAATTTACAATTTAAACAATATAATTATATCAAAAAATAAAAATTTGTCAAATATCTGCAGACTTTTTTAATATTACAAAAAAATATTTTTATGAAGCAATATCATTACTCCAACCTCCAATCAATTTCCTCTTTTAACTCTTTCCTCAAAATTTCATTTATCTTTGAAAAATGTTTACATCAGAAAAATCACCTATATGCACTCAATGGAGACGGATGCGCTGCCTCCAAAATATAATGTCTATTTTTGTCTATAAAAGTCTTCTTACTCCAAGCAAAAGCTCACCACAAAACAAATATCAATCAATCTTTTTTATCAGATAAGCACTTTATCGTGGCATCTGTAAATTTTTCCCAACCTATTTTTGAATGAGACATAGGTTCAGATTGTCTCACCGTCAGCGATGAGTTTAACATAAAAACTCACTGCTCTGCCCATTTCTGTAAACAGCCACTCTTGGGTGGTCTTATTCATAAATCAGATTCCAATTCCTTAAAAATATTTTGTAATGAAGGTGGAAACCTTACTCATGGCTGTACTGAAAAACATAATCCATGAGCTTGTCATGGCTGATGATAAGGATCTTGTCATAATAATACCACTTTTACCTTATCAAACGGAGTACTATTGTATGCATTAAAAATATTTTTTCATTCAGGATAGATTATTTTTCACTCTTTCATTTCCCTCTGCAAAGTTTCCTTTATTTCCGAAAAATATGGTTTTTGAAATTCATCCCATAATTCTTTTTTCCATGACTCTTCTATCTGAGGATCAATCATATTAATTAAAATTTAATAATGAAATCAAGGTCGGTAGGAATTGAACCTACTACACATGGCTTCGGAGACCACTGCTCTGCCGATGAGCTACGACCTTATCTATTATATCACATTTTGTAGGAATTAAAGCTACTGCACATGGCTTCGCCCCGATACATCGGGGTACCGATAAGCTACGACCTTATCTACTATATCACATTTTGTAGGAATTGAACCTACTGCACATGGCTTCGCCCCGATACATCGGGGTACCGATGAACTACGACCACACAACCAATTTATAATAAGGAAATAAATTAAGTAGTCAAACAAAAATTTATTTCTTAATATATCTCTCAAGATAAAAATTTTTCTGTCATAAAATTTGACAAAAAATAATTTTTACATATAATATATGTAATTTATTTTACAAAACAAAAAATGGAAAAATTAAAAAAATTATGATTAATTGTACTATGATTATTCTTGTGAATTAATTTCACTTATGCAAATAACTACGAATATGCGAATCTAGATATCACAGCTAATGTATTAGTCGATTGAACCATAAAAGTAAGAGAAATTTTTACGACCAATTTTCATGAGCAAAAACACTGAATATTTAGGACAATTCCATTAAATTACAAAGTTTGAAACAACAATTTTCATATAGATATCAGTGATATAAATGTAGTATGAAAAAATTATGAAACCACAAAAGAAAATTGAGAAATAATAATTAAAATATGAGATTCAAACAAATACGAATATGGAACCGTAATCTATCCAATCTCATACACAGTGTACTGACTAATCAGAAATTTTTCATGAGAATGATATGCAGAATTATATCGAAATATTGTATGAAACAAATTTGATACAAGTATATGAAAAGTAAAAGCTACTATTAATTTACCAAAAACATACACATGATTCAAAAGCTCAGATTTTCTGATAACAACTGATTGAAAATCAAAAACAGTAGAATGATTTGAATGAAAAGTCGATCGAAGCAACTGAAACAAAATCATCATCACATACAACAAAAAGCTACCTGCATATAATTGAATCACTCTAGCAATAAAATTTCCAAATAATTATTTCGAATTTGATCACAAAAAGCAAGAAAAGCTCATCGGTAATGCAAAAAATTGAACTATATGAATTTTAAAGGCTATAAAGTCTTTGTCTTTTGAAAATAATCCATGATTATTTTTAACAATCATTTTCATGATGTTTATCAGTCCATTCATGGGTGTGGCCGGTGAAATTAAAAGACATAAAAACAAAATAAATTTAAAAACTGGAAAACTAAAATGAGAATTCGCTGAAAAATACAAAGTGATAATACAGTACACTCCTCCAAAATGACTAAACTCAGCTGAGGTATGATTATTATTACATCGTAGAGAAGAGATTAAAGATTTATTTAGCTTAATATATAAATGGACTGCAGAATGATTAATTAGAATTGATGGTGATGTATCTTATGAATCATGAAAAAGCAAAATAAATAATGTATATGTAAAAAAAATTAAAGAAATACCTGAAACTGCACCAGAGTTTGAAAAAAATTTTTTCCATTCATTTATAGAAAATGATACTCAATATATTTCATATTACAAAAAAGATCTATCAAAAGAATTAGAAATGCTAAAAGAACATGGAATCAATATGTGACGATTTAAAAAAGAAAAGAAATACGACAAATTATGATTATTAATTTTTCTAATAATAACAGTATGTTGTATTATAAATCCAGAATTAGCTATTCTTGTGTTCTGACTATCTGTTATATGAACATGCTTTTATAGCTTAGAATATAGTTGAAAGCTACAAGAAACTGACAAATGAGCTGAATTAATAGCCCACATATTATGATATTGAGAGTTTTTGATAGCCTGTGATGAACAGCAATTAAAGACATTTCTAAAGCAAGATCCTTTATACTTTGACAAAGTATTACCATATGCTGTAGCCATGTGAATCGACACAGAATTCTTGGAAAAAATCAGACCCATAATGAAAGAATACAACATCACTCCAAATTGGTATTCATGAGATATAGATAATATGGATTCATTACTAACTACTACTTACTCTGCATGAAGAAACTGCACATACAATAGCGATAAATGATTTAGTTGATGATCATCATTCGATTCTGGTTGAGGTGATGGTTGATTTTCTAGTGGATGAGGTTGATGAGGTTGAGGTGGTGGTAGTCGATAAATAAATTTTACATTGAATTTTATATAATTAATCTTATACAATAGCCGTGACATTTTATTTCCATAAATATAATAATTATGGCAAAATCAAAAAAACAGGAATCACGAGCTACATTACTCACAAAAGGGAAAAAAATATTCTCTGATTGAGAGTGATTATTAAACGACTGAAAAGATATTGTACAAAAATCATGAAGATTATATAACAAATGAAAAGAGACATTGGGTAAGCTAAAAAATACAAACGATATAAAAAGCAAATTAGAATTACTAAGCGATTGACAAGAGCTTTTGGAAACAGGAAAAGATATAATCCAAAAATGAAAAAACTTATCACAAAAATTAAAATCTTTAAAAAAATGAAAATAGTTTTATACATATAAAATATATTTGATGAAAAATTTAAAATTACTATCTTTTTGATTATTATTTGGAATGTTAATTTTAGCCTGATGTGAAAATACTAATAATGAATGACAATATGCATGTGAAAGTGATGATGTCTGCCCTATTGAATGATTGACAAACAATCAAGAAAATGATGAAGACAGGATAATTGAAGAAAATACAAATGAAGAGGTTGCTAACGAAGAATCATGAGAAGAAGTCGTAGGAAATACTACAAGTGATCAACCGATGATGAGAAAAATGATGGTAAATGAAGATGCGACACCTGAAGATATTGAAGTTGAAATGACTGAGACATGTGCTAATATCTGATGAACATGGAGCGAATGATCTTGTATATTAGAAGATGGTACTACAGTTATGTTTTAATCATAATATTTAAATGAAAGAAGAATACAAAGAATGCCCAAGCTGCCACAATATGGTAGATAAAACTGATAAAGAATGTCCATATTGTTTATATTCATTTTGATTTACAAACACAACAACACGAAGCAATGTTTTTGATAATGAAGAAAATAAAAACGAATGAGAATTACCTACATCTTTTTGGGATTTGATATCAAAATATCAACAATGATGAAAAATACTGGACAACAAATGAATGAAAAAACAAGTTAGTACCTCCATCATAATTTTTATCATAATATTTCGGTTACTTCCTACATTAATATGAATAATTTCTTCAATATTACCTGAATTATTTAAATAATATTCAAAAAATATATCCCTAAATGAAAAATTCCAATTAACATGGAATTTTTTTTATAGTCAACATTATAAATTCTAAGACTAAAAAAACAGGGCTTGAGGGAATTGAACCCCCTACGCGGAGCTTTGGAGACTCCCGCTCTACCAATGAGCTAAAGCCCTGTATACAATATTTAATTTTGTCCAAACGATAAGCCTGATTATGTATTATGGTACAATATATCTGAGCTACCTTATAGATAGCATTGTGCACTACCCTGTTTCCAGGTAAGCTTGCATCGACCACGGTTTACCCCTCGACAAGCCATCTGCTTGACTGAGTAGAAGTAGCCAAAAGGCACCTTCACGTTGCATCTTTCACCCATATTGCTATGAGCTAGTTTCCGTTTCTGTGGCACTTTCGTTTGCTCCCGATGAAATCGGGACGGTCCAGCAGCCATTAGCTGCTAATCATTTTACGATGTCAGGACTTTCCTGCCTAGTTCAACTAGACTAGTACCTTGCTTAGACAAAAACAACTTTTAATTAAATAAATCAAAACTTCAAGATAAAATTAAAAAAAAATCAAAAAATAAGACTAAATCAAGCAAAAATACGATTCAATAAATCAACATAGTTTTATGTGCAATATTTTTATAATAAGATAAGAAAAATTTTTTCTGTAAGATGAAAAAGTTAATCTTCAAATATGAAAAGACCAACTTAGGGCTTGAGGTGAAACCGTGGTGATTGTCTAATTCGGTAATAAGAGTATAAAAATTAGTAACACACAATTTTATTGCGACTTCGTAATCCATCAGTACATTACAAACTATACTAAAACGAGCGACGATGTCGTAGGAGCGAGTCCGTATTCTTACACAAATATGCAAAGAACAACTGAGTGCTAAAATTGTGTGTAAAGGACTTTTTCGCCAATTTTGTGTCCTTACAAAATTGGCTCGCCGAAGGCAAAATAAAAAATAACATAAAAAATTTGTTACCGAATTAAGTAACCTGTGCAGGAAAGGGGTGGGGTGGGTTTATTTTGTGTCAAGGTCTTTTTCCCCGATTTTGTGATCTGAGAAAATCGGGTCGCCGAAGGCAAAATTTTTTTTCAAAAAATCACCCCTACCCCCCTCTTCGATAAAGAGGGAAAATTAACAAATTTTTCATCCCCATCATTTTTCAATCGAAAAGAATCCGTAATCTACCAAGAAGAAAGGCACTTGGGCATGATTTTTATTAAAAAAATTCTCCACCACTTCGTGATACTTTCCTTAAAAAGAATGACAAAAAGAAATAAAAAATTCATTGAATAAAAGCATAATTTCTCTATACATAAAAACAATTAAATCATAATTATACTCTATGAAAAATAAAAATATTGATTTTATATTTCAGACATTAGATAAATTATATCCAGATGCAGATACTGAATTAAAATATTCCAATGATTTTCAATTAGTTTTAGCAGTTGTTATGTCTGCTCAAACCACAGATAAACAAGTAAATAAAGTAACAAATACATTATTCCAAACCATAAAAACACCAGAAGATGTCATCAAAATGTGATTAGATGAACTAACCAAATCAATATCATCTATCAACTATTACAACAACAAAGCAAAACATATTTTTGAACTTTCAAAGATGTTGGATAAAAATCCGTGACTACTCTGTCCTGATTTAGAAACATTACAAAAACTACCATGAGTAGGAATCAAGACCGCAAAAGTAATTTCTTATGTATTATTTGGATCAAAAGTGATTGCCGTAGATACTCATGTACATAGAGTCTCAAACAGATTATGATTAGTCAAAACTCAATCTCCAGAAAAGACTTCACAAGAACTTGAAAAAGTAGTACCAGATAAATATAAACAGACGGCACATCATACACTAATTCTTTTTGGTCGCTACCACTGCACCGCGAGAAATCCAAAATGTAATGAATGTCCATTTACTCAAATTTGCAAATATACAAAATCTTTATAATTAATAAAAAAATAATGTTACCTTTCGCATTACAAGAACCATTACGATGAATCAATCTAATAACTACACTAAATGAATACATGAAATTTCATGATGTTTTGTTGACTTTAATCCCAATCACAGCCGATGTTTTTGTATTTTTATTTCCAGTATTATTAATAATAATATACATTGTCGGACTAATCAAAAATAATGACAAAATCAAAGAATCTGCATTATGGATATTTTGGTCTGCTATAATTACATCAGCAATAAATGTGTGTATCCAATTTTTCTTCACAAAATCTAGACCATCAGTATTACTATTTGGTAATGCCGAAGAAGAAACTTTGCTACACAAATTTTTACCAAATAGTTCATTTCCATCTGATCATGCAGCTATGTCTATGTGATTCTGATTAGGACTTTTAATCCGATGAATCAGGAACAAAGACAAAACATATATCCGACTATGAATATTATTTTTGATATTTGCCATCATCACTGGATTTTCAAGAGTTATGGTATGAGTACATCGACCTACAGATATCCTATGATGATTTGCAGTATGAATCATAGTACCTCTCATCTTGAGCTTATGACCTGTTTACAATATTTTAAAAAAAATACTAATTGACCCATTAATCAAATTTCAAAATTGGGTTCGATGATTATTTTCAAAAAAATAAATTTATTCCAAAATCATAATTTTCCTACCAACTTTTTGTCATTCTCTAGCATAAATCTCATCAACACTACTAAATTTCCAATCAAATGTACTACTTCGAGATTTAATTTCTTGTTCCAAAAAATTATTTTGATTTATATAATACGGTATAGTAAATACTGCCTTAATATGATGACTTTTCTTTATCTTTGAAATTGTAGTGACAAATTTCTTATATAAATTCCAAACTTCATTTTGATATTTCGCGATTTCTTGTGGCGTAGAAACACTTTTTACAATAGGTCATAACCATCATTCAGACACAATCAAAATATTTCAATCTAACTTTCCATCAGGAATATCATTGGAAATATCGTGCTGAAAAATATCAAAATTTTTACCGTTTGAATCTTTTTGTCCAATCCACCACTCTCTATTTATTTCCAAATGATTAATTTTCAAATCAGATCAGACAAAATTATATCACAAATAATTTGCTATAAATCAGGTCGTACCTGATCAAGCAAACGGATCATAAATCGTTAAATTTTCTCTACTATAACACCTAGAAAGTCAAATATTTGTCATAATATGAGTAAATTTAGCAGGCATCATCCCCATCTGCATACTACGAGATGGCTTTTCAAAATCTAATTTTTCATAAAGCCCAATATTTTGATATCATCTCACCACTCAATATTTATCTCACAATTCTATGATTTCAATTCACTTATTTTTGACCTCTTTATCGGTCTTTAATATGTCTACCTCTTTAAATCTTTTTACGTTGAAATCCCTCTTCAGCTTTAGTCAAAAATTCTTATTTTTAGTACCCAAAATTTTTTTATCTTGAAATTCATCAGCCAACTCCTCTTCTTCCAAAATCTCTCACCATTTTATGATTCATCATAATTGGTTCAACAACTCAGTATCATCACATTCAAATCATATCAAAATGTCATTGATATCAAATTCATCATATATTTTTGCATATTTCAATTCTTCCAAACTGATTTTTTTATTCTTTCATACTACAGCAAAATAAGTCATATTTTTTTGTACAAATAAAAATTTTTCTAATTAAGCAATTTTTTTCAATTTAGATTTTATAAGAGAATAAGCCATCATACAATCTTTCTTTTCTTCATATAATTGTATATCATAACTCGTCTGCATATTCATCCACATCTCACTACTAGTTCACAATGCTAATCAAATTCTAATAGCCCAATCAGCATTTATATTTCTTTTTCAAGTAATAATATGACTCACCTCTTGGGGAGTTTTTCATATCAACTCAGCAAAATATTTTTGACTTCGTCATCTTTCCTCTAATTCTTGAGCTAATATTTCTCCAGGATGAATCAAATATGCTCTTTTCATTTCATTAATTTACATAAATTAAAAATTTTTTTTATAATGATTATTAACATCTATGATTTCCACGACAAACACATTTCAAAGATTATCTATATCAAACACTAATCTTCGCTGCTGATTTAATCTCACACTATGATGTTTTCAATACTTTTCATAATGTAATGATTTAATTTTATAAAGATCTTGAGGTGTCTCCGAATGTTCTAAAACAAAACATTTATAAACATAGCTTTTACGAATATTTTCCGGCAATCTACGATCAAAAAAATTTCTATCTCTATACAACAATTCCAATTCAGTGTGTCTAAATTCCAATTTCATATTCTTTAAATATCGTATATAAATATATACATCATCACAATAAATATACAAATTTGTATACTTTTTACAAGAAGAACTTATCAAATAGCAATAAAACTTTAATTAATTAATAAGATAACAACTCGCATATCATGAAATGTAACATTTCAAACATCTTCTTTATAACGATCTTATTTTTAATGTCAAATATTTTTTAGACTACTTCAGATTGAAAAAGGATACTTATATCTTATAAGTTTAGCATTTATTTTTTGTTTAATGAATATGTGAAAATATAGTCGCTGAAAAAATAGTTATGACCTCAGACAATACGATTACAATTTGATTGATGATGTGTACAAAAATATCAAAAAAAATTCCAGAGTGATTTTCATAGTACGCCACGCCGAAAGATGAACAAATGATTGAAAATTATGAGGTTTAATCCAAAATGGGATTAATCAATCTAAAGCGTTGTGAAAAAGATTGAGTTGATGAAATTTCAAAAATACAGATACTGACCTGTACTTAGCCACTCCATACAAAAGGACTCCAGAAACTTCATTTTATGTATGATATGGTCGCGGACACAAACCATTTCTAAATGATGAAAAAATATTTACAAACAATCGAAAAAAATATAGTAAAATCAAAAAAACAATTGATGTCATTGATCCAGACTACATAACATTTAATATAAGTTTTGAAAAACTAAATAAAAAATCCGTACACATGACAAATAAACTTTGCAAACTAACTGAATGACATCCTTTCTGTTTCATCACGTCTCATGACAATTTGGTTATACCATTAATTACTTGGATTAGTGAATGAATCATCAAATTTACATGAAAAACTCGAGTAAATTATCTTTCATGAATAGTCATCATAATAAACGAGACAACAAAGCAATGGGAATGATATCCCATTCGCACCTTTAGAAAAAAATCAATGGTACTTGATAATCCAGAAAATTTTCAAGGTTTACGTTGTTCACAAAGCAAAAAATTTCAAAAATAAAAAAGGACCCCAAGGAAAAACAAGGGGTCCAAATTGTGAGACTCGGAATGCGTACTGGGATACATAATTTCAGAGTGTGGCTGCTTCCAAGCCAACTCACATTCTTTCTCAGTCTCGTACGATGAAAAAACACCTCAATTCCGAACAAGGTCAACTTATAAAAAAATAAAAACAAAATACAAGTAAAAATTATTTAGCTTTCACTCAATAATAATCAGCACATACTCAAATAATTTCAATAATTCATTTTTTTTGGATATCATCTATATCATATAATTTCCATTTCAATGTAGATTTTCATAGTTCATCAGCCACAACTTTGAGCATAGGATATTGATCATTTAATGTAGTTCATTGAGTGGAAATACCAAAAAGTACATGATGTTTTTTCGCATAATAATAGAAAACTAATTTAATTGTAGATTTTTTTGGTACATAAAATCAATGACTCCATCTACATCTGTAAATGAAATCATATTTTTGAGCTACATCATCTAATCTATCTAATATCTCATCCATAATATATCAATGAAATATTAAAAATAACAACTAGTATTTATAAAATTAGTTCTTATTTTCAATAATAATAAAAACATTGAATATTACAAAACATTAAATATAATACTACTAAACAAATACAATAAATTATGAAAAAGAAAAAAAAGCAATCGTCAATTTCGCCCAAACCACAACCACCGAAAAAACAGTTCAACTGTATCAGGTGTGGTCATTGTTGTATTTTCTCTACTCCAACTTTTACAAAAGAAGAATACAAAAAAGTAAGAGACCTGAAAATCACAAAAGACCGAAACATCTTATTTCAAAAAGTCAATTTTGGAATAATAAATATAAATGGAAGGGATGTCCAAGAGTACGCATACTTCACAACCAACGGATACACAACTTTCAAAATGGGAGCTAAAGCAGCAAAAATCCAAGATCCACCTCCATGTGAATATTTGGATAAGGACAAAGAAGGACATTATTCATGTGCTATTTATCCATTCCGCCCTTCTGTCTGCCGAGACTTTGGTGTAAAAGAATGGGATTGCCCAAACAATCCAGACTATCTAAAAAAAGGTAACAATTAAGTTACCTTTTCTTAATATCTGATTTTTTAAGAAATTATTCAGCTGTAATTTCTTCAATCATTACAGCATCAGCTGATTCCTCCACAACTTCATCAGTAGATTGCTCAACTACTTGCTCTGTTTCTTCTACAACTTCTTCTGCTGTCTCTTCAACTACTTCCTCAACTGGCTCTTCTTCTACTACTACAGGATCTCCTGCTACTTCATCATCGTATGATACAGAAAGACTTCCATCTACAAAATCAGCCACACATTCAGCATTCATTGTCCAATTAAATCCATCCTTGATGTATTTAACTACTCAATTTCTAACAAATGAAGCTCAAGCTTCTGATTCTTCTCACCATTCAACCACAATTTCTTCTGCTCATTCTTCAAAATCCTTCATCCAATCATTTACATTTTCTTCACAACCAGCTAGACGTTCTTCTTCCGTATCAATGTCTTCCAAATTTGGTTCAAAATCACATTGTCAAGCCAACAAAAGATCATCTTCACAAGTTACTCCACTAGGGAATTCACATTCTCCATATACAGCAGTCTGTGTATGGATAATTGAGTGTGTTCATGAATTAGCAAGACACAATTGCATTGCTTCAGTCAATTCATCTTTGTCGCAATTGAAGCTACATCCAGACAATGTCAAAGCTACTAAAGATAAAACAGCAACTCCTAACAATCAATTTTTTTTCATCACAAAAACTATTAATAATATAAAAATCTCGACACAACTATTTAATTAAAAAATTATATTTTTCAACCGGTTTTTTAGATTCTCAATTGACAAAACATCAATTGGCTAATAAATATAGTATTTTATTTTGACACTATTCATTCTACCAAATCACTTAAATCTGCAACTCAAGATTCTTCTTCTCATTCATGATCATGTTCATCTTCATCTCATTTATATTCTGGGATACATCTCCTACAAGGATCAGTTAATCACTTTTCATAAGCATCTCTTACTGTACCTTCATATACTGTGTCACTATTTGAGAATGCAGGACAGTCTTTGTCTACATGATATTTTTTGCTATATGTAGCCCAATATACAGTACCAGATGGACTAACTTGTAATACTTCTTGCTCTGCTCTCAAAAGTTGTTCACTTGAAACAGGATTCCAATCATAACTTCCCAAAAAAGCAATAGCTAAAGCAGCAATAGCCACTCAACCAACTAATCCTTTTGACTTTTTATCCAAATCTTTGTTAGTAAATACTATGATAATTATAGGCAAAAATGCTAATATAGAAAGTATTGACCCCAAATTATTCCATAACCAAAATTTTGTTTTGTTCTTTTCTGAAGCTGGATCTATATGATTAGCCTTTTTCCATAATAATGATCAAATAATAACAAATACCAAATCAATTCAAAGACAAATTAACAAGAAAGTCACAACTTCCATATTACTAAACCAATCAATATTACCATTTAATCTCAAAATTCATATAACCTCAAACGCAATAGCAATCAACCAAAATAAAATTGCAAGGACTCTTCTAATTCATGCTCTCTTTTTTGGATCTCATTTCTGCTCAATCTTGACGATTTTTCCATGACTATCCTTTCAATAAACCTCATCATTTTCTGGTTTAGTACTCTCAACCTTTACATAAGTTTTTTCCTTTGCCATCTAATTTATTTAACAAATAAAAAATAATCAAAATTTTAAATTTTTTCATTACGATTCACTATATAAAAAACATTTTCAAAATCAAGTTTGAAGAAATTTTGATTTTCCTTCCCTGTTAAAGTTTTCATCCACTAATCTTTTTCTTCCCTGGTATGGGAAAGCTTATCCGACTTTAACAGGGATGACTGGAGGACAGAGGGGGTGAGAAGAAGCTAAGAAATCAGGTAACTTTCTATCAAAAAACACACTCTCAATCAACAATCTCAGACATCTCTGTCTCCTCTTCTACTCACATCAACTGCATCATACATCTATTGAAATATGTATTTCCATCTTGTCCACAAACTAAATCCTCTCAAGCAGACAAACATGATTCATAAATTGCATCATACTCTTCAACTCAATCTTCATCATAATGCATATCTCACTCTTTACATACTCAATCAATTAACTCTTGCAAATAACAAAAAGTATCATCATCAAAAGTACAAACTTCCTGCTCTTCTCATCACTCTAACCAAATTTGGAAAGTTCATCCATTTTCTTCACAGACAACTGATGTCGGAGAATCTCACTCATATCACAATAAATCACATCCACCATCCTCGATATCAAACATATAACAGAATTCATCATTTGGTAAAATACAAATTGCCTCTCAATCTTCTGTCTCTGAAATTTGACCATCAAAATCAAGACAAATTTGTTCTGCACTTCTTTCCATCCCATCTCAATCCATTATATGGGATTTATTACATCATGTAAAAACTAAACAAGCACAAATTAACAAAACAAACAAAAAATTTCTTTTCATCACCATGCTATTACAAAATAAAAGACATTACACAGACATCTCTAATGATTTATTTATAATAATCAACAAATATAAAAAAAGTGAGAACCAACATTTGAGATGATTCCCACTAATTTATTCACTACAATTTAATATTTTTGACACTAGACACAAATTAAAATGGATTACTACTATTAAATAATATAAACAAAGCAACAATCATTAAGACCAAACAAATAACAATTGCCACTAAACTCCTAACTTTTTCTGTCTTAATTTTTGCCTTCAAATCCACAATTTTTTCTTCCAATTTTTGTTTTTCTACCAAAGCTTCTTGCTTCTCTCTAGTATAATCTGGCAAAGCAATCATTGTCTTTAATTTTTCTTCCAACTCTCATACTCTCTGCTGTAACATAAAGATAACCTTATTTTTATCTTCTATTTGCCTATCTTTTTCAGTCATAATCATCATAAACTTATCAATTTTCTCTTCTACTACTTTTTCTATTGATGGATTTATAGCCGATACACCTCCTCAACTGGATACAACTTCTGAGCTATCTTCTTGATGTAAAGCTGAAAAATCTTGCTGTAATTCATCAATTTCCTCCTTTGCCAACAAAACTTTATTAGCAATCTTCTTGTAAGTCAATTTTCAGGACTTGATATATCTATCTATTGTCCTAGTAGAAATTCCCAAATTACTAGCTGCAGTTTCTCTTGTAACTGAATAAGTTTTCGCCATTTCAATATATTATAAATAAAACATTAATCCAAATCAAATTTCTTTGCTCCAGACCTAGACATATCCGAAACCAATGACTTGATATACAATGCTACTAACGCTCAATCAAGCATTGCCAACGGTATCACAATCTTGTACATAGATATAAATGTCATATACTTAAAGAACATGACATAAGATGGATATGTAATATTCTGAAACACTGGTATAAGCAAAAATATAAACAATAAAGCCGCCAAAATCAGGTATAAAATTTTTCCTAATCTCATTTTATTAAAATATTTTTTTAAGTAAAAAAGCAACTAATCACAAGAACAAAGAGAACACAAACACTGCCAACATAGATCATAAATGAACTGTCACTCACAAATCCAATCAATTAACCACATATTCAAAGACATACAACATCAGCATATCCATAATCATTGTCGACAAACCAAACGTAATATATTTCAATGGCAAGGTAAGGATATTTAGCACTCATCTAACTACACAATGGAGAATCCAAAACAAAATAGACAAGACTCCATATGTTAGTACAGATCAATAAACAGTTGATTCCACCATAAAGATATTTGGGAAGTACATATCAACCAAAAACAGTACCAGCCCATAAATTATTAGTGTCACTAAAAAGTGTTTTATCCACTTACTCATTGCTTTATACATTACATCGTAAAATATATATACAAATTTGTCTACATTTTTCAAGATGTTTTTGTCTACTTTTTCTACCTGTCGAAAAATGTCTATATAGACATTCTATTCATCTATTAAATCATCAAAATCATCTACTTTCTCGTCAGACAAATACTGATGAATTGCATTCCTTAGTGCCAATATAGGCAACACAGAGGCTCTTTTCCTTTTATTCGATACCACCCATCACTTATCTGACAAAAAATCATAATCTAATACCAAAATATCTTTCAGATTCATACCTATCACAAACTCTGACAAGAATCCAGCTGACGCTCTAGATACATTTGATAAATTACCATCATAAGAATAATCTGAAATTTTATCATCCTCTATCACTAAATAAACATTGATATCATCACCACAAATAAAATTTCACTCATGATATTTTACAGTGTAAGTATCCATAGCATAATTTCTCACAGGATTTTTGGAGTACTCCTGTAATATCATATTTTTTTCATCTGAAGAAAAAAGTCACATAATAATAATCAAATAATAAAAATTAGTAAAAGAAAAGATAACAAAAAACATAACAAATTCAAGTTGTTATGTTTTTTTTAGACAAAACTCTTATTTTAAAACCGCACAACAAATTTTAAGACATAGAATACTCCAATGACATCAATTCCATCACCTTTTGAGTAAGTAATGTCTGTCTCTTTTCATTAAATGATAATATACATTTTTTCACAAAATTATTGTGAGCAATCAACTGAGAAACAGCTCTACAATGCGAATACTCAGCATTCTTTGTACTCAACCAAGCACCATATACAATATATTGTGATAATTGTACCATCATAGCATTTTTGAAAGAAACATCATCCATCACACAATTTACATTTCATTTCGTACCAAAAGCATATTTTACATCAAATTTTTTCATAAACTTCTGTAATTCATCATTTGAAAAAGTATAAAGATCAAAGTTTTCCACTCCCCTATTTGAATGAGAAAATACTACAACTTGAGAATAAACTTTCTTATTAATAGAATTTGATAAATATTGATTTAATATCTCCAAATCAGTAGAGTTTTTACAATCATTTATGCATCAAACCACATTAAATCACTGATCCAAGAAATAATTAAAAGATTTTTTTCCAACACAAAATAAATCCGTATCAGAATCTACAACCTTTTTTACTTTTGCGAATAATCTTTTATTCAAAGATCCACAAATACCAGCATCACAAGAAATCACAATACACAATTTCCTTCATTTTTCAGCCAACATATCTACATCAGATAATCATGAAAAGACTCATGAAATTCAAACAATTTCAAAAAAATCAGACATAAATAATCAATAATTTTTTGTCTGAGTCTCATTAAGGTTTAAATTTTGTATAGCTACACTATTTATTACATTAATTTCAGTAGAAATTTTAGCAATAGTATCAAGTTTAGACCTCATAGTTTGCATAATTAGAAATGTGTTAATCTAAAAAAACAAAAAATCACATAACCAATTATGTAACAAAAAAAATTTCTTTTTCAAGACTTTTTTTCACAAAAAGAAAATAATTTAAATATCCACTAGATACCAGCTAAACAAGAATTATCAAAGCCAATTTTTAATACAATATTTTTTCAATAATGGCTTTTAATGCTGTAATCAAATTTAATGTCAGATCATAAATAAATCATTTTACAGCTAAGACCTCAAAATTTCAAATAAATCCACCATCATCAGAGAATCTCAACAAAAATTTCTGAGAACTGACATCAAGAACTACTTCATAATTTCAATCTTCTACCTGTGTAAATAATGCTCTCACTCTACATCTATCAACAGTTTTATTTACCAACATTCATGGGACAAACTGTACTTCTGAAAACATTGCACTCTGTTAAGATATAAAATGACATTATTTAACAACCACACTATTAAATTTTAGAAACAAAAAAACAATAGAAAAATCGTTAGAATTTTTTTGGCAAAATCGTGTTGATTTTTTTAGTAAAAAAAATAGATTTATTTTTGTCATTTTATAATTAAATACTAGACTATGAAAACAAACAATTTCAACATCATTGTGAAAAACGTATTAAAATATAAAAATAAATTAATCTGAATCGATAAAATAAAAGAAATTATAAAAAATTTAATGGATACAGAATTTTCAGAAAACAAAGCATACAAGATTATCTATCAACTAAAAAACAAATGATACCTGATAAATCTAAAAAAAAGTATATTCATAGTAAAAGATCCAGAAAAAGAATATGACGAACAACAGCTATTAGAAATGTTCTATCGAAGTATTACAAAAAAACACTGCTCAGACTTTTTATCAAGCAAACGATACATATGAGGGTTAAAAGCTCTTGAATTAAATCTAACAAATTACGATATCCCAGATGAGATATTGATAGTAAATGAAGAGAAACAAGCCACAGAGACCATAATGTTTGACAAACAAGTATTTTACAAAAAATATGAATCTGATGGAAAAAGTTTATTCCCATTCTTCAATAAATTTACAAAAAAAATCTACATCTGAAAAAATTTATTTCAAATAGCAAATTTAGAACTCGCTATCTTGGAAAGTCTATATAATCCATCATATCCAAATAAATGATATATCGACGAGACCATCAAAAAGGTAATCAGAAAAAATAAAAAATATCTAAATCTAAATGTAATTGAAGAGACACTAAAAAGAAATAAACATCATACCAGTATAAATAGATTATACAAGCTCTGTCTATGAATTGATCCTGAAATTTCCGAAAAAATAAAAAATATTATCAAAAAATATAGTTATTTCATAAGTGATTAGAGCTCCACAACCCTTTTTTTATGGTAAAACAACATAAATAATCAACATATAAATGCAAATATAAATATTCGTTGGCTTTTCGTAAACCATCAAATCAACTGAGTCTGACTTTCTACTCTAAAATACTCTAACACAAATCTAGCAATACTATACAAAATCAAAAATATCCCCATATTCAAAAATGGTTTGAATTTTTTTCTCCTCAACTGCACCACAAATAAAATCAATCAAATAATAAAAGGTATTAATCATTCAAATATAATTGCTAAAAAATTAGTATTTAACCTGAGATTTTGATCTACCAAATCATAAGTATGAAATATATTTATATTAGTAAGAAATGTAGATATAGACTCATGAGATTCCAAAAACAATTGTGGGATGACTATACCATAAAGTTCTTGATTTAAATAATTTCCAAATCTTCACAACATTATTGCAAAAGGAGCAACCACACAGAGCAACCCAAGCAATACCACAAAATCATGTAAGCTCAATTTCTTTACTTTTGCAAATACAAAAACAGCAATTAGTACTCATATTATTCATCATACAAACGACATTCATCCATGCCATACAGCAAAAATTTCTAATAAATGCTGTGAAAAATATGCCCATTGATATATAAATACTTCTCATAATCTACCACCAAGCAATACTCACAAAATCAGACAAATCAAAAAATCTTCTAAATAAGAATCTAATATTTTTTGTACATTTTTATGTTTCAAAAAAAATTTTTTCTTTCAAATCCATTTCAAGAAAAAATATGCCACCAAAAATCCAATCAAATAAAAAATTCCATACCAATAAATGTGAATATTTCATATAGAGAATGCTATCATAATGCTAAGATAATTATAAACACCCCTTTTTTAGTGATATAAAAAAAATATGCAAATAAATTTTTATTTCAAATAATTACCAGCAGAACAAATCCACTTTTCACAAAATTTCATTGTGGGAATATGAATCCATTCGCTGATTTGTTATGAGGACATAGGCGAGCGACCTATTTCAGGGAGCGAGCTTCGTAGCTATCCGTAACATACCAAGCAGAACAGAATGCTGAAATTTTGTGACTAGCTCTTTTGGTTACTTTTGGAGCGGATAAAAGCGACTGAAAGGAGTCCCACATGGCGGGATAACACACCTTAGGTAATAAAAAAAATTTACTTCACTCTATTTACCATATTTTGCACAATATCATACTTATGCTCTAAGAAATAATCATATTTCATTTTCAAAATATCACGATAATATGACAATTGTTCTGCAATTTTTTTGTATGCATTATAATGAATCCTAGCATCTGAAGAACAATGTTCTGATTCAATAGATGCTGATAAATATTTTTCCATATCATTTGCATTGAAATCTTTTAGTGCCAAGACATAATTTTTATCACTCAATACTTTTGCTGAATCACATTCAGTCTTTTGTTGATTAAATATAAACATATTCCTATCGATATTAGTCAATGCAACATCTGTAGAACTAATCAATTGAAACAAATGATCCAAAACATATTGTAATGATTGTTCAATATTAATTGACGATCTAATATAAGATACAACATCAAAATCAGCATATTGAGAGATTTCTCTCAACAAATTTACATAGTAAGAAAAATTATCATCAGTCTTTTCTCATTGTCATATCTCAAAATGCATATCGATAATCAAATTTATAGGTCCGTAATATTTCACCAATTCAATTTCTGATAACCCCAAAAAATCTCATCAAACAAACGGACATAATAATATAAACGATGCTATAATTGATAATAATTTTTTCATTTAAATATTTGATCATAAAATATTATAATACCTCCATCACACTTACCATTGGCAAATAGATAGCAGCTACGATAGATCAAATCAATCCTGCCATCAATACCATCATTGCCGGTTCCAACAAAGCCATCAATGTATCCATTTTATCAGAGAATTGATTCATATAGAATTTTGATATTCTACCCAACACTTCTCATATTGCTCAGGTATCTTCTCACACATGCATAATCTGTACAAATACTGGATCAAACAAAGTAGATCAATCCATACTCTCATAAAATGTAAATCATGCAGCCATATCTTTTTTAATTTCAATCATTTTTTTCTTGTACTCAAAATTAGAAAAGATATTTGCCATCAATCATAATGAAACTATAGGACTAATTCAAGCCGAATAAAATTGAGATAACAACTGTGCAAATTGATACATATAATAAGTCTTTACTGCTGAAGCTGAAGCAGGAAAAGTCAAAATAAGTTTATCAATAAATTTTTTAAAGAACAAGGCATTAGCATACAAAAATTTAAAAAGGAATACTAATCAAACTATCGCTCATATCGTTACTAGTCACTTCCATGAAGCCATATAATCTGATACTTTCAGCATCACATTTGTAATTCAAGGCATTTGTTCAACTGAAAACATAGAGACGATATTTGGCAAAGCAAAGACCAACAATGCTCAAGTAGCTCACACTGCTACAACCAAAAGTATCACTGGATATGTCAATGCTTTTTTAACTTTTGCCCTCATAATCTCTGATGCTTCCAATTCATCAGCAATTTCATACAAAGTATCTACCAAATTTCATGATACCTGAGAAGATCTAACCAATTCGATTTCATTTGTACCAAAAAACCAATCATGATTTGTCATAGCATCAGCCAGACTAACTCACTGTGATAGCTGATCCATCAAATCACAGATAATATTATAAAGTCATTTGTTTTTTTCAGACATTTTCAATGAATTCAATGATTCCATCAATCATAATCATGCCTTTTGTGCCACTGCCAACAATCTAAAGAAATTTGTTTTGTCCTTTAGTTTTGGAGCATGCATTTTCATGATAAGTTTGTCGAAAAAGTCTGATTTCATAATTCAATCATCTACAGGTTTTTTTTCTCAATACTGTCACATTATTTCATCATCAAAATCATTGCTTGGCTTTTTTTGTTTTGATTTTCATCAATTAAGAGAAGCCTTTACCTTATCGATAAGTCATTGAAAGAAATTTTCTTTATTTTCTACACTGTTTTGATCCATTTTTAATTTTTTGTTTAAATATTAAATTAAATATTTTTTACTTTTACAAACTTATAAACTTCATCCAAATCAGTCTGTCATTCAATTACTTTAAAAATTCCATCCCTTTCCAAATTAATCATTCAATGTTGCAAAGCACTCTGTTCTATCTCCATATTTGTCCTCTGTTCCATAAGCATATTTTTGATTTCATCATTATAATCCATCAATTCATACAATCAAACCCTTCATTTGTATCCAGATCATCCACACAATGGACATTCTGTTCCATCTGGCAATTTTCATGTTCATTTCATAATTTTTCATTCTGAAAAGAAAGACAACCACTGCTCTTTTGTGATATTTCTAGATTCTATCTCTTTTTTTAAACGATCTTTATCAAAATTCATAAATGCCTGCTTTGCATGTTGCCATCTATAATCATCTTTCACATCAAATGGAGCAGAACATTTTGCACAATTCTTCCTAGCCAACCTCTGAGCAATAACGAGGTTAAATGTACCTGCTACCATATATGGCAATGCTCAAAGATTAAGCACCCTACTAATTGTCTCTACAGCAGAATTGGTATGGATAGTACTAAACACCAAGTGTCAGGTCATGGCCGCTTCCATAGCCATTTCCAAAGTCTCGGCATCACGGATCTCTCACACCATGATTACATCAGGGTCCTGCCTCAAAGCAGATCTCAAACCACTAGCAAATGTAAATCATATATCAGATCTTACCTGTGCCTGGTTCAATCATTCCATTTTATTTTCGACCGGGTCCTCAAATGTAGTAATATTTATCTCTGGAGAATTAATATGATCCAGACATGCATACAAAGTCGTTGTTTTTCATGATCATGTAGGTCCAGTGTTCAAGATAATTCCATTTGGAGATTCCAAATGCCTCATAATCAATTTTTTTCCACTTCACTCCAATCACAAAACTTCCAATGGGGGTGTCTTCTTGGATTTATCTACGATACGCATTACCAACTTCTCTCACCAAACAGTAGGCAAAGTGTTGGCCCTCATGTCTATCTCTTTATTTGTCAAAGTCACATTGGAAACTCTGGCATCCTGTGGAATCCTCTTTTCATCTGGTCTCATTTGTCCAGATTCAATTTTAAATTTTGAAATAAGATTTTCATGCAATGTCTTTGGATATTGCACCAATTCAATCAAAATTCAGTCTATCCTAATTCTAATCCTACAATAGTTTTCCATAGGCTCAATATGGATATCTGATGCTCATTCTTCTACTGCAATAGTCAAAAGATTATCAAATATTTTCAAAATATCTGACTGCATAATAGCAGTATCCAAAGCTTGTTTAAACTGTCATGTCGTCTCGTACATAAGTCACAAAAATATAATATAAAATATTCACACTTAATTATATTCAAAAACATAAAAAAAGTCTAAAATTTAGGAAGTTTTCAAACAAGATAGATTGACATTTTTAAAAAAAATGAGATAGTACAAAAAGCTATCTCATTCTTAATTATTAATTATTAATTCTTAATTAATTACATTCTTTCCCATATAATCTCTCAAAACTTCTGGTACGACAATATTTCAGTCTTTATCTTGATAATTTTCAATAAGTGAAATCAAAACTCTAGGTGTAGCAATAGCCGTATTATTCATCGTGAAACAATATTTGATCTTTCATTCACTATCACGATAACGAAGATTTAATCTACGAGCTTGGAAATCTAAAAATGCTGTCACTGAATGTGTTTCTCCGTATGAATTACGAGATGGCATCCAGCATTCCAAATCTTGTGAATTATATTTTCAAATTGCCATATCTCACGAGCAAAGTTGCAAAACACGATAAGGTAATTTCAAATCATCCAATACTTCCATAGAATTGTGTAATATCTCAAAATAATATTTATCAGACATTTCTTCATCTGCAGGAAGAATGATAACCTGCTCTACCTTGTTGAATTGATGTACTCTGTACAATCCTGCTGTATCTTTTCCATATGTTCCTGCCTCACGACGAAAACATGCAGAATATCCACAATATTTCTTTGGTAATTCATCTTCATCCAATATTTCATTCATATGATATGCTGTCACAGGTATTTCAGAAGTACCAATCAACCACTGATTATCTCTCTCCATCCGATAAGCATCCTCCTCCCCTCCTGGGAAATATCCAGTTCATTGGAGACATTCAGGATTTACAATATTTGGCACATTCATAGGAATAAATCCTTTTTTTACTAATTTTTTTAAAGTATATTGCAAAACAGCTTGCTCCAATAGCATTCCATCTCATTTCAAGAAATAACTCCTAGATCATCCAAGTTTTACTCCTCTATCTATATCAACCATATCATGATTTTTCATCAATGTAATATGATCCAATGGCTCAAAATCAAATTTCGTAGGCTCTCAATGCACTTCTGATACTACATTTTCAGTCTCATCTTTTCAAATAGGTACATTTGGATGTAAACCAGTATTTGGCATCCTCAAAAGCACAGAATTCAATTCTTTCACGACATCTTGATATTCAGAATCTTTAGCCTGAATTTCTCATTTCAAGGCCTTTGCCTCTTCATATTTCTTTTCTTCTCCAAACTTCTTTTGCTGAAATTTCAAATCATCAATTTCTTTTTGTAATCTCCTCCTCTGCTCATCTTTTTGCAATACAGCATCCACATCTATATCAATATTTTTCGCAGCACAAATTTTCTTGTATCACTCTACATTTTCACGAACTTTATTTAAATCAATCATCTAAAAAATAGTAGGAAATAAAACATAACAAAAAATAATAATAAACAATTAAAAATCAATCACAACAAAAGAGAAATTATTTTTACTTGACAAACTATAAAAAAAAAAATAAATACAACAACCAAATAATAAAAAATTAAAATTATGAATTGGGTTTTTACATTATAAATTAGTGCCATAGTACTATACCTCATGTATTGGTACTTAAACCACAAAACTGGCAACAAAAAAATCAGAATATCTAAATGGATAATATTCTGTATAGCCACAATCTCCCTTGGAGGCAGTGCCATCATAAAACTAAAAGAGACTCTCCCAGGAAATGACACTGCTAATACCACCATAGAAACTATAATAATAATATTTTGCATTATAGCTCTAGGTATAGGGATAACCGGACTAAAAAAGTCAATTACCGACAATCACGACTCACAAAAGTGAGTCTTTTTTTATAACAAAAAAAGATGTATTATAAAAAAATCATACACAAAAAAACATCAATTATTAATTCTTAATTTTTAATCATTAATTACACCCTGCCCTACCTACGAAATGAGCAAAGAATAACTTTGTATTGAAATTACAAACTTTAACCACATAATGTACACATGAAAACATTATGTTATCAGCATAATAAAAACAAATCATTTTACAATAGAAAAATAAAAAATGGATTGAAGCACACAAATTATCCTCATCTGAATACTGATTTGAACAGTTTTCTGATATCTAATTGCAAGATTATTTTTTTGATTTCAAAATAGAGGACAAAGAAAAAATGCTATAGAAAGGTCAAAACATGTGATCATGGGACAAGTAAACGAAAAGATAGCACCCATATTACCATGATTTCCATACAACTACAAAGACCTAGTTTTCATAGGAAAATGAATTGATTACATAGTGTTTGACTGACTTTCTACATGATATCTGAAACAGATAGTATTCTTGGAAATCAAAAGTGGAAATTCAAATCTAAATAGAAATGAAGCCATGATTCAAGATTGCTTGAATAGGAAAAAAGTACATTACGATATCCTCAGAATCAGAAAATAATTTGATATTCAACGTAAAATAAAGAATCACACAATTTTATTGCGATTTCGTATATTATTCCCTTTTTTAAAGGGGGTACCTGAAATGCGTGGGATTTTTAACCTCTTTACTCCAAACCAAAATTCCCGCTTTCGATTTTAAATCACCCCCTATCCCCCTCTTTGAAAACGAGGGGGCAAAGTAAATGGGTAAGTCCCCTCTTTATCGAAGAGGGGATTTAGGGGTGATTTCGTGATTTGCCAACAAAAATACTAAAAACAAACTCACACAATTTTATTGCGACTTCGTAATCCATTCATACATTATTAAACTGTCCTTAAACGAACGACGTTATCGTAGGAGTGAGTCCGTACTCTCACATGGATATGCAAAGAACAACTAAGTGCTAAAATTGTGTGTAAAAGCTCTTTTGGTTACTTTTGGAGCTCCAAAAGTAACCCGCCGGAGGCAAAGATCATATTATTACCATAATTTATACATATTATATCACATTTTTACAAAAATGGTTAAGTTTGTTTAATAAAAACTGCCATTTTTTTTGCTTATTTAATTTTTTGGATATAATTATGATAACACAATAACTTATGTTTAGGCTCTACTACACACCGGGCTGATTTCAGTCCGTAAACCGTACAATAGGTTAGAGTGTTAGAGGTATTCCTCTTTAAAACTATCTTGATCCGTTACCCAACAAGATCGGATAGACTACACAGCAAGGAGCTTCGGATCCTTATAAAATCAATCTAAATATGTTGTATCAAATGTATTTAGATTGGTTGTATGAAACCATACCGGAGCTCTTTGTTTCAGAGAGCTATTGGTATTCCAATAGCTTTTTTTTATTTTTCAAAAATTTTTTCACAATTTAGAGATAAAGCTGAAAAAAAATACAAAATTCTACAAAAACATGAAACTCATATCTAGATTTTTTTAATTCTACACATTAAAAACATAAAGGTATAACATTTCATTATGAAACAAAATCACATAGAACACACAATTTTATTGCGACTTCGTATTCCATTCATACATGATTAAACTGTACATAAACGAGCAACGTTGTCGTAGGAGCGAGTTCGTATTCTTACATAAATATGTAAAGAACAACTAAGTGCTAAAATTGTGTGTAAGGGCCTTTTGACCGTAGGGCATCCTGGGCTCAAGCGAAGCGAGTCCCGTCTTCAGCGGGATCAGCAGGATTGGCTACTTTTGTGGCCAAACAAAAGTAAAATGAAATGATATCCTCGATGTAATCGGGATAGCACACCGTAAGTAAGAGAAATGTACTAAATATTTCACTACTTTTTATTTGAAATAACAAATTAGATACATAAACTATTCACTGGAATAGACAAAAAAATACAAAATCATGGATGAAAAAGAAGTAAAAGAAAGAATGCAGTATTGGTGGTCTAAATATTGCAATGCTATCATGAGACCAGAAAAAGAGGCCTACTTAGGAGTATACAATGCACTAAAAGTAGTATACGATTTGAAATTCAAAAAAAATCCAGCATGAAACTCATGTCTGGATTTCCTTTATCTTCAATAATTCTTAATTATTAATTATTAATTGCAATCTATTGCTAACTCTCTCTTTTCACATCACTTTCATCACTGAAAACAAATCTGGAGTCCTCTTGGAAGCACAAAGTGCCAACCTCAAAAACATTGCTAAATCTCAGACCTTTCAGATATATCATCATTCTTTAAATTCAGCATTATTTGTTGCAAAACCATATTTTTTTCAAATCTGTTTCAATTGATCAAACCACTCCTCCACTGTCATATCAAAATTCAATACTGAAATATATTCATCAATAAAATTCTTCATCACATTCATATCAAAATCTCCAAATCAATTGATTTTTCCATCTTCAGATTTTACTCGTAACTCATCATTTTTTACCAATTTCTCTCGCTCAGAATCAAAGAAAAATCTTAGTTGTGTATCAATATCTTTGAATGTATAAAATCTTTTTGGATCTTTTTCAGTATGCCTCTCAATATTCAAAGCATTCCTTGCATAACCCATATCTGATTTTATCAAATCAGCTAAATCTGTATCATATTTTTCAGCCCAAGTTAATCACTCTTTGAGCAATTGATCTGTAGAAATTCTTGATAAATAAGCATTATTTACCTGTTCCATCTTTACCAAATCTATCAAAGCTCATGATTTATTCATATTTTCAAGTGCAAATTCACGATCCAAGAAAGTCTTATCCAAATTTTCTTTTTGCCACTCTTCAAATCATGAATCCATAATCGTATAAAGATAATCCAAAATTCATTGGACAGCAAATCAGTTTTCAAGTAAGAATTCTACATTTGCCTCTGGATCTTTTCTCTTTGAAATTTTTCTCTTTTTCCCTGTCTCCTCATCCACTTTCAAAATCTGTGCTAAATGACAATATTTTGGTGCCGGTAAATCAAATGCTTGGAAAAGTTGCAAATGCAAAGGCACTGAAGTCAACCATTCCTCTGCTCTGATTATATGAGTCACTTTCATCAAAGTATCATCAGTGATATGAGCCAAATGATATGTAGGCAATCAATCAGATTTCAAAAGTACAATATCGTTGTAATTGTCTCACATACTCACCTTTCACCTCAAAATATCTTCAAAAACTATCTTTTTGTTTGCATCTCCATGAGATCTAAATCTCACGATATAATCAGGATTTTTCTTCACCATCTCAACTAATTCATCCACAGTTTTATTTCTATATATTGAATAATTTCCATAAATTCATGGCATAATTTTTGCTAATTCCTGCTGTGCTCTAATTTTTTCAATTTCTTCAGTAGTCATCCAACAAGGATAAGCCAATCATTTAGCCACAAGTGCTTTAGCGAATACACGATAAAAATATTTTCTCTGACTTTGTGTATATGGCCCATAGTCTCAGACATCGGAACAATTTGTTCACAAATTTCACTCATCAAAACCGATACCAAAATTTTTCAAAGCATTAATTAAAAATTCAACTCATCACTCAATAAGTCTTTTTTGATCTGTATCCTCTATCCTTAAAATAAATGTTCAATTATTTTGCTTTGAAAATCTCCAAGCAGTAAAACATGCGAACAAACTTCCAATATGCAAATATCCAGTTGGACTTGGAGCAAATCTAGTACAGACTCCACTCCTTGCAGGAAATTTATTTTGCAAATCTGAAATTGTCTCTTTTACATCAGGAAACATCAATTCAGCCAAATCATTCCATGTAGCCATAATCAAAAAATTTTAATCAATATAAAAAACTTTTCTAAATACACTTTTATCAATTATTAATTTATTTTCAATAGAAATTAAGGCTACTTATACACATCTCATCTATTATCAACTTTCAAAATTTTTACTTTTTCTCAATCTCTTTTAAAAATTATTCTTACATCTCATTTCCTAATCCTATATGCTCATTTTACACCTTTAAATGGTTTCACATCATATCATGAAAGATTATTAGTTTTTATATCAAAGATAGTTTTCAAAAGGACGTTTTTATACTGAGATTTTTCTATGAATTTCAAAAATTTTTCTACCATACTATTTACCCTTGAAATAATCTAAAATCACATCCGCATCAATTCATTCCTCTCAAAAATCAAAATCAAAATATTCTTTTGTATTCATAGAATAATTTTTTATATCCTTGAGAATCGCTATAGGTTTATTGTTTACAAGTACAAGCATTTCTCACTCTTTTTTCAAAACGTCAAATACTTTTTTTGTATCCTTTTTTAATTCCGTAACGGAAATACATTGATCATATAGCATAATTTAATATCAAATTAATATATAAATCCGACATCAAATTTAATGATTATTCGTTTTTTTTCAAGAGAATTAATAACTCACTTTTTGCAATTTTGTAGGTTCTATCAACTCAAAAAAATTTTCTCAAATCACTTTTATCAATTATCAATTTATTTTCATAGAAAGAAATCCATCAAGTCAAATTATTATATTTTGTTAACTATCAAAATAATCATTTACTCATTTCATTCAATTTGGCAGATTCCAACATCTCTAAAATATTTCAGCCATTATTTTTGAACATATAAAATCTTCATTCATTCAAAAGGACATACTCCCAATGTCTATTATCTCTATTTTCAGGTTCTAATTCATTAACTCTGTTGAGATAATTTAATGCAGATTTTTTCTTTCTTTGGACATTTTCATCTCATGAAGCAGCAGAATTTGATTTTGTTTCTACTAAAAATATCTTTTCAGCTGTCTTTACGACAAAATCTGGTGAATAATAAGCTGGGATTCCATCTGTTCTAATATATCTAAATCTAAGAAAAGTGTGTTTATACTCATTTATTTTACAAAAAGCCTCTACTTTTGAATCATTATCGCAAAACTCAATAAAATCTTTTTCAAGTCATCATTTATTTGATGGATATTGAAGTTTTGGATAAATACATTTTGCTACATCGATACTATAATTTTCTCTCATATTAAGTTTACTTACTTCGCTCAAAGCTCTTAAACTAACTTCAGATTTCCCATTTTTTTCTGAATCTTGAGATTCAATTACCATTCTCGTTACTTCTTTAATTACAAAATGTGCGACATCTTCAATCATCAAAACTTTCCAATTATTATCTTCCAAGTAATTTATATTTTTATTGAATAGTTTATATCTCAAATATCCATCAATAATTCATGTCAATTTTGGTAAATCAATTTGCATAGTTGGATAAACTTTTCCAAATCATTTTTTATTTATATCTTTTACATTAGCATATTTTGTCACTCTATTTACGAGTTTTTGTAAAAAATCATTATAACTTTTAGCAGAGAAAATTCACATTACGACATCATAATCTCCAAATGTAGTTCCGCTTCACAAAGTCTTTGAGATAAAAACTTCATTTTGTGGTACCATTCTTTTTAGGTCTTCAAATGCAAAATGATATGAATTTAAGTGGTCGAGTGAATAAGTCGGATCTCTGAGAACTTCTTCAATATCGTTTATAATAATAGGCCATTTAATATCGTATTCTTCATAATCATCTTTTAATTCGACCGCTATCATATCTCACAAAACTCATCATCATGTTCATGATATTTTTCATCCATCATCAAATCAGAAATTATCATCAAGCAATTCTTCGTAAAATTTTTCAAAAGCTGGGTGTTCAACAATACTTAAAATATCATAATAGTTGACTGGTGCTATTTTTTTCTGTAATACATTAGTCCTATTTTCAGCTTTCAAATCTTCAAAATCTCATCATCTCCACATAAGTCTAAGTCATCTTCAAATAGTTTGTTCAAGCAAAATTCATGAAGCTGAAGCTCTAAGTGGTACAATTACACAAATATTATTTACATCAAATCATTCACGGAGCATTAAAACTGAGATAATAATTCTCGGACTTTTGTGTTTATCTATAGAAAATAATTTATTTTTCAGAATCTGTCGTTCTTCATCTCAGATTTCTCATTTTTTATTTGAATGAATTTCCAAAATATCGTCCTCATCGTATCATTTATCATTTATTAAATATTCAGATACGAAAGGTACAACATTTGTATCTTCACATACAATCATCATTTTTGGATATTTATTGTATTCCAATTTATCTGTTCCAAAATTTTCTTCCAAAATGCTGAGTTTTTTTAATCATGCTTCAAGCATAACTTTTTGTCATGCACTAAGTCAAATCACTCTATTACTTTCATCTCTAATTGCCTTAAAATCAAGCTCTGCATTTGATAAAGTAGCTATTTCTTTTCTCTTATCCAAAACTGGAATTTTTACGAATCATCATGCGATAGCATGTTTCAAATCATAATCAATTATAATATGTGGAAAATAATTTTTCTGACTTCATTTTTGAGTATATGGAGTAGCTGAAAAATCTACCTGCATAAAAAAATTTTTTCAATTAGCAATTTGATTTATAGCTTCTTGCCATTTTTTCTCATCTTTATCATCATCTCAAAGGTGATGGGCTTCATCATTGAATACTACCAAATCTGGAATATTTATCACATATTCGAGTTGTCAACCTCATAATGCTTGATTATCCAATGTATCCAAGCTATTTCAAGCAGCGATTCACGGCTTAACTGGGAATAAATCATCCAAAACTTCTTTTGCTCAATCATTTGTGAGTGGGTCAAAATCTTCTTTTCTTTCAACTTTTTCCTTTTTATTCAAAAATACATGCCAATTAGTCAAAATTATCTGCCCATCTCATGTAATTTTTTTTCAAATATTATCTTTTGTGACGATACTTGATTGTAAAAAAGCAAACATTTCTTCTCTCATGTGTTCAGGAACAAACAAATCTTCAAAAATTTTGAAATCAGATTTTTCAAATTCTCTACTGTCTGTTTCTTCATTTCTTTTTCAGATAAAGGCATCTTTTAACCTGTCATAAACGATTAATCATGGAGCGACGACCATAAAATTTTTGGTATATCTTTCATTTCATGCTTTTGCATTCATGTATTGCCAAATCACCAACGCTTCCAAAACTCGAGTTTTTCATGTTCAAGTAGCCATTTTCATGCAATATCTCGGATACTTAAACCTTTTTGCTTCTAAATGTTCCAATCATAATCAATCTTCAAATCTTAGTCATTCTCAAACTTTATCGTACATATCTCAAACATTCTCTACTTTTAGAATTTCATGACAATAAATCGTATTGAGAATTGCTTGTTTTTGTCATTCATGAAAATTTACTTGTCTGCTATCACAATAAGCATCATCAAACCAAAATTTAAGCAATTCTTGAGTAGTTGGAGTAACCTGCTCAATCATTTCTCCATTTTCTCGTGATTGATTTACTATCTCTGATAAATTTTTTGCTAATAATAACTGATTAGACATGATTTGAAAGAAATTTGATAAATATTTTCTGAGTGTGCCCCTTTATTGAAAGGGGCTCCCCCGCAGTATTGCGGGGGTGGGGATTTTTATTCAGCATAAACTAAAAATCCTCCGTCACTTCGTGCCACCTCCTTTAAGTAAAGGAGGACAAAAATTAGATCTCTACAACTACTTCACTTTCTCGACCAAATACATCAACTGTTTTAACACAAATTTTTCTTGGTCAGGATTTTTTATCTACTTGTAAAACTGCCTTTGTAACTACTCTCAAAGGGTCTCAATCATTATCGGTATTGTTCCTATAATCTTGCCAAACACTACGGAAAACTACACCATCATAATCAGGGTCAATACTTCGATATTCTATCAATGATAATGGTTCTTTCGCAATAATCTCTCCAAGGGTTGCTTGTCCTTTTTCATCCAATGGTAAAGCTTCAGGAGTCAGCAAAACATAGTTTTCAAGCTCAATAGTCAAAGTATCTTTTTCACTTCAGCTTTCCAATTTTGGCTCTTTTATCGTGAGATATTGTAATGAACTGAAATTAACTTTTTTACTTTTAATCAAGTCTTGATATCCTCCTTTACTTCTAAGTTTATCGAGCAAATCAGGTGGGATAACCAAAACTTCTAAACTATTTCATTGATTTAATTCTTGGATTTCGTGGGTAATTGTGGAAGAAAAGTTCCATCACAAAACTACTACTTTGTTCCATCATCATTGAAAACTATCTCTTTCAGCGATAGCTTTTTTGAGGGTATTAATTCAAGTAAGTTTGTTTGGACTATCTACATAAACAAGAGTCTTTTCATTTGGCATATATCCCATATTTCTGCTTGGATTCTCTGTCGCAAAAAATGGTAAAGCTCCATACAAAGCCATCGTAATTTGTGCTAAATCTCAAATTTTCTTATATTTGAAATTCTGACTTAAACTTTCTCTCTGATAGTCACCAATGGATTGATAAAGAAAAGGTTTACACTCGTTAATATCGATAAATCTCTTTCTCATCACCATGCAAGCAGGTTTTCCAATATCAGAAGTTATCCATTTACGACCAAGTTTCTCAGCAACAGCGGCAGTTGTGCCACTTCATCAGAAGAAGTCAGCAACAATACTTCATTCGTTAGAACTTGCTTTAATTATTCTTTCAAGTAAAGCTTCTGGTTTTTGTGTCGCATAATCTACGGACTCACTTGTATTCCATGAAGTTCTTAAATCGTTTATATCTATCCATAAATCATCACAAGCAACTCATGGCATTTCATCAAGATAAAATTTTATCCTTTTATTTCATGATGATGATACTACAATGCGTCATTGCTTTTCAAATTCTTCTACAGCCTCTTTACTACGACTTCATATTGGTTGTGTTGTATATCTCCTTCCATTTTCATCTATTTTACCATAAAAATCATTAATATATTCTTGAGAATATGGTATATATTGGGTTATATAAGAAGTCTCAAAACTTTTTGCATAAAATAATATTGTGTCATGATTCCTACCATATTGATTTCAAACCGCTTTAGCTCCACTCATAGTTCATCTTTTCCAAATTATTTCATTTCTAAAATTATCTTTACCAAAAATCTCGTCTAAAATTAATTTAACATAATGACCCACATGCCAATCTATATGGACATAAATACTTCCCTTTTCATTCAAAAGCTCTCTCATTAAATACAATCTCGGATACATGTACTCTAAATAAGAAATTGTTCAGTCTTTTCGAGTATCCGAATACGCTGTTTGCTCAAAAACGGTGGCTTTTTGGTCGATATCTGTTCCTTTTTCGTTATTTCAAAAAACATCAGGCAGAGTGATTTTTGTCCTATAATCTGCCTTACTATCATAAGGTGGGTCTATATATATTAGGTCTATTTTTCATCTTAAACTTGGTACTCCATTTGCTTCATCTCCTGCAATGAGAGCAGCCATAGTGAGTAAATTATCACCATAAATCAGATGATTTTGTCGAGCTTTTTCATCATACTCTTTTTTGAAATTTTCAAAGAGTGTCTGATAATTCGTGTCTTTCGATGGAATTACGATTTCATTTGTCTGCAACTTTAATCTTCGTCCATCAGCGATTTGTTGCATGATTTGTTCAGCTTCCTTTTTCCCTTTTCTGACAATATCAGGAAGTGCTTCAATTAAAGAAGTTTTTGGCATGTTTATTATAAGTGTCGCAACTAAAAAGCCCTCAAACTTCCCAACCAAAAAAAACAGGCAGGAAATACGAAGGACCAAAGTTGCGACACTCTTTTTTCACATACATCTTTTTACAGACAGAAATGCGGATCATTCGCAATCCTGCCTGTTTTTTTCATAAAAAAATGTATTTAAGAGTGTCGCATTTTTCTTATAGCGAAAATGAAATGTTTGTCAAAGGGAAATGAGAAAATTTTGTATTAAAAAAACTGTCCAAGTCGGACAGTTTTCTTTTTGTTCAAATTATTCTTCAAAAACTTTACTATCCACTACTTTGGCTATCGTAATAAGTTTTATTTTTCACTTTTCATATTCTATATTACATTTTATAACAATATCTGTTTTATTCATCATAGATGAATTTATTTTTTGCATTTGATCTTCTACCAGTTTTACGTTTGAAAAATCTATATACTCTTTCTTTCTCTCATATTCGATGGTTCATCTATAAGTATCCATATTCATTGTAACAATTCTTCATTGTATTATTCTTCAATTTTCTACCTCAGTATAATATCATCATTGATTAAAATATAGGGCATCTTCTTCATTTACAAATGCTACTTCATTTCTTTCTTTTCAATTAACTTCTCAAATTGAAATATTCTGAATTTCTGGATCATTAATTATTGGAGAAAATGCTTGTTGTAACTCTTTATCAAGTTTTGGCTTATTATCAATATAAGTAAGATACGTATTCTTTTGCACAACCTTAACTTCTCAACTATTATTTTTTATTGCAATATTTCAATTATCTTTTAGTTCATATCAAGCAGGATCTTCTCACTTAAAAAATTTCTTTATATCTATAATATCTACTAAGAATCATACTAATCCTCATATAATTTCAGCTCCTCAAATTAAAGTATTTGCATCTATTGACAATCACAAGTCAAAACATCATGGTTTAGCTTCATCAACATTTATTGTTAAATTTTCAAATCATTTTTCTTTTCAAACTGTTTGAAAAAATTCTCAAAATCATAATAAGGAATTTCATAACTCGCAAATATCAATAGAATTTCAGAACTCTTTTCAAGAATACTTAATACTTAACTTCGTCATTAAACTTTTATAAAAAGATAAATCTCTAATTTTGTAAATATATTTATTAGATTTTCAAATCATTTTAAATCAGAAAAAAGCTACCCTTTCGAATAGCTTTTTATTTTATGATTTTATCCTTATCTTCTCCACTTTATCTTTTTTGTCAAAAAAACTTGCATTTAATTTTTTTTGAGTATAATAACATCAACAAAGTAATTCCCTATAGTGCGGGGTTTCGTATGATCCCTCATAAAGTGTGCTATAGGGTTTTTGTTTATTTAAAAAATCTTGTCAAAAAAAACTTGAAAAAAGATTTGCATTTTAAAAATTTTTGTGTATACTAATATCAACAAAGTAAATCCCCATAGTGCGGGGGTTCGGGATGAACCTTCATAAAGTGTACTATGGGGTTTTTGTTTACTTAAATTTTTTCTTCAATCAAAATCTTATCCTTTATTATATCATACATTTTATAATCATCTAACTCATATTTTTTTGAAATAGCATAAGATATAATATCAACAACTTGAAGTCACTTTTCATTTATAGGTAATCAAATTTGGAATTTAATCTTTTCTAATTTGTGATTATTTTCTAAAAAATTAATAAATTTTTCATTGAGTGCTTTGTTCGTTTCTCTACGAGAGGCAATAAAATTAATTGTTTCATCATTATTTAAAAATTTTGAACTTAATACAAAATTAATTAGCTCATCAACAGCTTTGTTATACAAATCATGTTTATCTATATCAAAATTTGTTTGAAATCTATTTTTATTAATTGATAAATTCATGATATATAGATCCTTTTGAGCTATTATTTGAAGTCATTTAAAAACTGTTTCTTTTCTTTCGTGACATGAATGAAAAAAGCTATCAGTTATTTTCTCTCATCTTCACAATTTCCATTGATGAAGTTTTTTTATTATAGAATCGGAGATTCTTTTGTTTTGCACATAAAGAAAAGTAATATTAAAGAATTTACTTGTTCATATTTTTCAACTGAATGCTAAATCTCCACTTTCATCCATGTAAATATATGCCATAATTCAATGTTAAAATAAAATCATCAATTATCTTATAATAAAAGTTGTCAAAAAATCAATTGATTTTATCGAATCTTTCAAAAACATCTTTCCATTTGACTTTGCATCTTCAATCAATACCATATAAATTCCATATTTAGAAAACAAAACATACCATGACAAAAAACTTTATCACAGAGCCAAACAGGATTTATCTACCAGACGAAGATTGAAATACTCTCGCAGAAATCGCTTTTGAAAAAATCAATAAAACCACTTATGACATATATCACACTTTCGTCGATGAATCTATGAGAGGACAATGAATCGCCGACGAATTAGTCCAGAAAGCCCAAGAATACATCAAATGACAATGATTTTCAGTCACTGCTTCCTGCCCTTTTGCCAAAAAGCATCTAAAAAAATAATGCCAAATATTTTAAAAAAATCACTTGCAAACACAAAAAATATCATTAAATTGACCATAATGAGAATTAATATTCTCATTTTATTTTTTAAACAAAATTTCCATGAAATTAGACGGAAAGAGCATTCAAGCTGCTATTAGTCAACTTGTAGAAGAGTACAGATTTGATGCTTATCAAATCTTTGAGATCGTTCAGATGTGAATCAGATCATGATTTAGGAAAGATTATCCAGAATACAAGAAGTCAAACATCGTAGTCAATATTGCAAACGACGGAACAGTAAATATTTATAAGCAATTATTAGTAAAAAAAGATAACGATATAGAAGATCCTGAAGTAGAAATATGATTAAAAGAAGCAAAAGCAATCAGATCAGATATCAGAGAATGAGAAGATTTGTTGATTGATGTTACACCAGAGAGTATGGAGTTGTCTAGGATTGCTTCTCAAGCTGCTGCACAGACTATCAAACAACAACTTAAAAATATTGAGAGAGAAAATTTCTTTGAGAAATTTCAAAATAAAGAATGAGAACTTTTAAAAGCAAAAGTAATCAGGACTCATGCAGATAGTGTAATATTGGATATAGAATGATCTACTGTAGTTTTGACACCTGACGGACAAATCCCTCATAGGATGTACGAGCCAGGAGAAGAGATATTCGTATTATTAAAACAAATTTCAAAAGATACATGATGAATCACTTTGAGTATCACTCAATCTACACCAGATTATATAGAAGCTATCTTGAGAAAATTAGTCCCAGAATTAGACGAATGACTAGTTACTATAGAAAAGATTGCCAGAGTACCCGGTAAAAAAACAAAAATATTGGTAAAATCAAATGATGAAAAAATTGATCCAGTATGAGTAATGGTATGACACAAATGAGATAGAATCAATACAGTACTATCATTATTGGATGGAGAAAAGATTGATTATATAGAAAAAGTAGATGATGATATCAAATTGATAACAAATTGTTTGAAACCAGCACAGATAGACAATATCGAAATCAAAGACAAAAAAGCATACATCACATTGGATGAATCTCAAAAAGCATTAGCTATAGGAAAAGCTGCTTCAAATATCAAGCTTGCAAGCCAAATCACAGGATACACAATCGAATTAAAATAGAAAAAATAATAAATCACCCCTAAATCCCCTCTTTGAAAAAAGAGGGGACTTTTTCAAAAAAAATAACCCCCTCTTTTTCAAAGAGGGGGCAGGGGGTGATTTTCTATAATTTATCAATCGTAAACAATCTCACCAATAATTCATGAAAAATTGCTTTCCTTTGATAGTTGTATTTAAATTTATCCATAGAAATAGCTTCACGGATTACCTTTTTTTCCAAAGACTTGAAATTTGCTCACTCCTGCTCTACCAATTGAGTTAAAACCGTATCAAACAGCGATATTGTATAATAATCCTGCTCTGTCAAATTATATTGATTTTCTGGTACATAAGGCTCTTTTTCTTTTGGAGTATATCATGTCAATTTGATATAAGTGTCTCTATCTACTACTACAAAAGCATCAGTTATTTTCCTCCTACTAGATCTAGCTAAGACATTTCAATCATAAACCATCGCCTCACTTGCACCTGCATCCAATGCCAAAGCATTATAGCATCCAAAATTTTTCTGCACATAATCTGCTAATTTTGGGATACTAATTCATCATACGACTCACATGTAGATAGTAGAGCCATCTTTTGTACTACATATAAAATTTCTATTTGCACTACTGTACATATTAGAAGAAAATTGTACCGAATTGATATCAATCACATTTTGTCATTCTACCAACAATACTGTATAATTAGACATTCAAAATTCAAATTGATCAATTTTATCACTATTTGTATTCATTTTCAATCCAGCATCATGATCGGTATAATTATTTTGTGCCATAAAAGGCTCTCATTCTATATCAAATCCAAATATCATCCTGACAGAAGTTTCCGGCCATGATTTACTATAACTTGCTCCATCTCACAAATATATCCTCTCAAAATTTGAATGTGTCACTCCTCCACAGTAGGAATAATCCGCAGGACAAAAAAATGTACCATTAATTCAAGTATCTCATCATACTTTCCTAACCAAATTTTCCAATGTATCTCATCCTGCCTTTGCTATAGATGTTATCACAAAATCTTGTCAATCTAATACTACTTTTATCACCCTGATTGGCTTTCAATCCAAATCCTCAATCATCAATTCCTTGTATGCAAACACATTTCAAAAAAATGAAAACAACAATACAAACAAGAAGAACATTATTTTACCTTTTTTCATAACATTCCATACATATATATAAAATAATTAATTTTACAGACTGTCGACTAGCGACTAGAGACTAAAATTTTGCTATGCAAAATTTTTACCTATCAAATAATTCATCAATTTTTTTCTTATCGATTTTGACAAATGATGGTCTACCATGCTGACAGACAAACATCCCATCAATATTTTCAAATCATTCTTGGATCAGATTAATCATCTGTGTGAGAGACAGCTTATGTCATGCTTTTATAGAAGTCTTACAAGCTTTTGTGGCATAAATTCCATCCAACATATGATCAAAATTTATCTCTGGTAAATACAAAATATAATTAAATAATTTTTCCAAATCCACTGGATATGTTATAAATACCTTTGGCACAGAATACACTACCATCATATTTTCAGTCAATAATGAACAATCAAATCCAAATTGATTAATTTCATCTATTTTTTTATCCAAATCAGCTACATCAGTCACATTAAATTTTACTGGATGTAACAATGGCTCTTTTGAAAAATCTGTATTTTTTTTCATCTTTTCAAAAGCAATCCTCTCTGCTAATGCATGCTGATCCACATAGTACAGACAATCATCAGACTGCAAAACGATATAACTATTCCAGAGCTGTCACACTACTAAATAATCTCAAATTTTATTATTTGTACCAGTAAACTCTCATCATAAATCAAATCACTGATTTGTATTTCATACATTTGGGAATTGGATATCATCTTGTCCAAACAATGATTTTGGAGTATCATGGATATCTCTACTTCACATGAAAACATTTTGTCCTGTCCTATACCCTACTTCAGGGAAAGGATTATATGATTTATGAGCATCTCCATGACTTACATTTGATGAGACAAAAGTATTGTTGCTAAAATCTGTAATTTTATTATTTCACAATGTCTCCAATACAGTATTATATACATTCTGATAAATAGATTGAGAATCTACAAATTTGACCTGCAATTTTGATGGATGGACATTTACATCAATCATATCAGGTTTCACCTCAAGCATCAACACAGCTAATGGATATTCTCATGGTGTCAACTGTCTACGATAAGCATCCATCAATGCTTTGTACACAGTCTTATCCTGTACAGGGCGAGAATTGACATATATTTTTACATTATCCGCTGACCCAAAACGGATACTAGGATCCGACAATATTCAATCTATCTTTAAATTTTCATCAGAATATTGTAATGGCAATAAATTATTTGTCCAATCTCTCTTAAATATATCATTTATCCTCACTATCAAAGAATCTGTGGGTTTCAAATCAAACACAATCTTATCATTTTTTTTTAAAACAAATCATTTATCATAATGCCATATTGCGACATCTACAAAATAATTATAACAATAATAAAATTCTGTCTGTGCAGATTTTAGAAATTTCAATCTCGCTGGCACATTGTAAAAAAGATCTTCCACATATATCGTAGTACCATGTGCAAACGACACCGGCAAATGACTCATCACTTGCTCATTTCATCTTTTTACAAATTTAGTACCTATCTCACTATACTCAGTCTTGGTGACTATCGTAATTTTTGATACTTCAGAAATACTTGCTAATGCTTCCCCTCTAAATCCATAACTAGCAATAGACATCAAATCTTCATCAGTCTTAATCTTGGATGTAGCATATCTCTCCAACAACAAATCCATATCAGAAAGTTGGATTCATTCTCAATCATCTTGCACAGAAATCATACTTTTTCATCCATCTACTATATTCACTTCAATATTTTTGGCTCATGCATCCAGACTATTTTCTACCAATTCTTTTACTACACTAGATGGTCTGTTGACTACTTCTCATGCTTTCAATCTATTTATCACATACTCTGGTAACTTGTGTATTGCCATAGAAAAAATTTTATTTCATAAAATTTTTTAGTCTACAGTCATACGACTCTAGTCACTAGCTTTTTAATTTAATAAACTAACGACAAGCGACTACAGACTAACGACTAATTTACATTTTTCTCTTGAATTTTCAACCAAGAATCACAAACTATCAAACTATATTACATAAAAATTTTACTATGTGGAAAAATAAATTATACGAAATAATCTCAGAATACTGAAACAAAATCACTACGATTGGTATTTTTTTATTTGTAATGATCATGGTAATTACCGTAAAGACATACATGAATTATAGCACCATCATCCAAGAAATTGCTAGAGTAAAGACAGACATAGAACAAATAAACGAAGAAATTGCATATTCCGAAAATTTTTACAAAGCATACCTTGATTCTGAATATGCTCCATATTTCTTAGCACACAAAAATAACACATTATTTTACAATGAAATGATAATTAGATTCAATGAACCTTA